>Ga0153956_1000229_pt1 | contig 68756 bp, 54 predicted proteins | sample TSFL040MetaG_FD_104704 | JGI IMG/M metagenome (GOLD analysis project Ga0153956, IMG submission 104704) | Attine ant fungus gardens microbial communities from Florida, USA - TSFL040 MetaG | ecosystem: Host-associated > Fungi > Mycelium > Unclassified | place: USA: Florida, Wekiwa Springs...
ACGTCGGGGGGATGCGTCCGCCGAGAGCCATCCGGAGGAAGGCGCGGTGTTCCGTCCGTCCGGAGAACGGGAAATGAGAACGGGCGCCGCGCTCGGGCGGCCGTCCCTGGTTCCGATGGCGAGGGCATCGGTTCGACGATGGCGGTTGAAGCGGAAAAGGGGCCGGAAATCCTCTCTGATCGCGGAATTTCGCCTACGGGAAGACCCTAGCTAGGGTCTTCCCGGGGTGGTGCGCGCATGCCCTGCGATGGAATGCTGCTCCTCGGCAATCGCAATCTTCGATGGAGCAAGCGCATGAGCACCGTGTCCGACGCCGCTGTCAACGACATCCACCATCATCTCGATGGCACGGGTTTCCTCGGCACGATCAGCAACAGCGATCTGAAGGATTCGACCAAGGACCTGACCTCGCTGTCGTCCGCGGATGCGAACGATGCGGTATCCAAGCTCGGCGACGACGATCTCAAGACCCTTGCCGAGGGCGGCACCTGGCACGAGCTTTCCGAGGGCGAGAAGCGCGACTTCCTCAACGACATGGCCGGCAAGCTCAGCGGCGACAACCTCGCCAAGCTGGGCAAGGCGTTCGGCTACGAGGCCGTGGCCGAGGCGGTGACCTCGCACGGCACGCCGAACGCGCAGGCCGACTACGTCGCCGCGTTGGCGCCGCAGGTGTCGGGCGATGCACAGAACCACGTGACCGTCGGCGGCAGCTACAGCACCTACGGCAACGATGCGGCCAAGGCCGCCGGCCAGGTGCTGGCGGGCCTGTCGGGCCAGCCGAGCGCGTTCAACGACGCGGTCAATGCCTTGTCCAAGGCCGGCAAGCTCGACGACGTCATGAAGACCGCGCTCGGGCAAACCGACAACTATTCGGCGAGTGCCGTCACTTCCAGCTACAAGCCCGAGCAGCTCGTCAAGATCCTGAATGCGGCGGCGACGAGCAACGACCCGGCGGTCAAGGCCAAGGTCTTCGAGGAAGGCGGCAAGCAGCTGAAGGCGCTCGAAGACACGCACATGTCGCTCGGCTACTACCCGACGGGCGCCGAAGACGCCGCCAAGCAGGTCGGCGCCGCGATGGGCAACATCCTCAAGAGCGACACCAACGGCGTCATCCACGCGCTCGACAACAATGCCTTCTCGCGCGACGGGCATGCGTTGTCCTCGTACTTCCGCGAGATGGTCAAGGAAGGCAACTACGGCGACATCGCCGACATCGTGCAGAAGCAGCAGACCGGCAACGACGGCAACCAGAACGTCGCCACGCGCCTGGGGCCGCCGTACGACAACGCGAAGGATCTCGGCTACGTCACCGGCGCCATCGAGGCAGGCATCAAGGGCTACACGAACGACGCCTCGAAACAGGCGGCCGCCGTCGGCAGCATCTTCAATGCGGTGATCACGGCGACCGCCGCGGCGGGTCCGGGCGCGACCGTCGCCAGCGCCGGCATGGGCTACCTGACGACCGGCCTGGTCAACGCCGCCACGGATTCGATCGCCAGCAACGGCGACAACCTGAGCCAGTCCTTGTCGCTGCTCGCCTATCCGCACAACGAGGACGGCGTCTCGCTGCTGCCGAAGGACCAGCAGACCTCGTTCGACACCGTCTACGACGGCGCGCGCGACCGCGTGAAGGGCGCGAACTGAACGATGCGGGATGCGAACCCGTCGCCGGCCGCGCACGAGCGGCTGGCCACGGTCGATACCGCCCGGCGGTATCGGCACTGCTATGATCCGGGGCGATGATCCGCTTCCTCGCATGCGCCGTCGCCGTGTTCGCATTGGCGGCATGCCAACCCGACAGGCCGCCGCACGTCATGGATATTCCCGTCCCCCCGCAAGCCCGTGAGTTGCCGATCGGCGCCGCGCTGTCCTACCAGGCGCGCATCGACATCGTGTGGAACGACTTGCAGGCGAAGCTGCGCCCGACGTTCGGCGTGATCCAGAACCAGCAGTACTCGGTACCCGCCGCCACCGACTGGAGCGACATCCAGCAGTTCTATCGCAACGCGTTTCCCGACCTCGCGCCGAATCCGGCGTTCCCCCAGCGGGCCGAGCACTATCGGCTGCTGGTCCTGAACTCGCCGGACCACGCCCGCTTCGTCGCCGTGTCGCTGATGGATCCTCCCGGCGCCGACGACGCTTCGCGCACGCTGCTGATCAGCCGGGCCTATCGATAGGCTTCACGCCGAACGCGGCCGCAGGCGGGACCGCGACCGCGCTTTTCCTTCCACGCATCGCAGCAGAAGGAAAAGCCGGGCAGGGAAGGCTGGCTGGGCGAGGCCGTCTCAACCGTTGCCGGAACAGTCCTCGTCGATCTGCCGTACCTCGCACTCCACGTTCCATTCGTCGCCGTGCACCTTTAGGAAGCGCGCGGTCAGTTCCAGTGCTTCGGCCATCGAGCCGGCGCGCAGCAGCGCATAGCCGCCGATGACCTCCTTGCTCTCGGTGAACGGGCCGTCGGTCGTCGTCAGTTTCCCGCCGGAAAGGCGCATGCGCGCGCCTTCGGCGGTCGGGCGCAGGCCGGCGGTGTCGAGCAGCGCGCCGGATGCGGTCAGTTCGGCCATCAGCTTGCCCATGTCGGCCATGAGCTGTTCGCTCGGCCGCAAGCCGCTGTTCTCGTTGATCCGGATCATCGAAAGGAATCGCATCGCCATGTCTCCTCGTGTCGGCATCGGGGTTTCGCGGCCGGACGATTCCGGTCGGGCGAGCCCGGGATGCCGCCTGTACGACGAACGAACCGTGGCGGAATCGACACGGTTCGTCGCGGGAGAGCCCTCAGCGGATGCGGGTGGCGCGGGCGGGCGTCAGAAGAAGATGATTCCGCCGAGCGAACCGCCGTACTGCCTGGCCTCGTTGCCGAGGTAGTCCTTGGAGCGGGTCTCGCCGAGCTCGCCGGCCAGGGTCACGCTCTTGGTCAGCGTGTAGTAGAGGCCGCCGGTCAGGTTCTCGTTGGACTTGAAGCCGCTGTTCATGGCCATGTTGTAGGCATCGTTGTCGCGGTTCTTGCTGATGCCGTAGTTGAGGCCGAACTTCAGCTTGTCGGTGAAGTTGTACGTGCCCTGCAGCAGGTAGTTGAGGCCCTTCACGTCGCCCTGGTCGCCGTCGGACAGGATGCCGATGCCCTTGCCGTACTGCACGTTCGCGAGCACGCCGAACGGGCCGGAGCTGAACGAGGCACCGAGCTCGCCGGCGACCTCGGTGAAGTTGTCGCCTTCCAGATCCGATCCGCTGGCGCCGTAGAACTTCTGCGACTTCACGCCGGCCCATACCTTCAGGCCTTCCACGCTGTAGGCGAGCTGCGCCTGCAACTGCGGGTACGCCTTCGACACGTACAGCGTGCTCGCATCGACCGGGCTGAACACGCCGCCGCTGAAGGTGAAACCGCCGCCGAAGTTCGGCGAGACGTAGGAAATCTGGCCGTAGTTGTCGAGGTAGGTGTAGCCCGCGCCGATGTGGCCGAGCGTGACGCGACCGCGCTGCGTCGCCTGGGTCGGCGCGCCGGCGCCGAGCAGGGTCATGTCGGTCAGGATCGCGTTGGCGCCGAAGATGCCGTAGTCGCGGCCGATCTTGAGCGTGCCGGCGTCGGCCGTGCCGATCGTGAAGAACGCCTGGCGCACGTCGACGTTGGTGTTGGTGTCGACGCCGGACGACGTCGCCGCGTGCACCATGATGCCGACGGTGCCGCCGATGTCGATGCCGTCCTGGTTGGTCTTGAACTTGGTGATCAGGCCGCTCGGGAGCAGGCCGTTGCCGATCGTGGTCTTGTGGCTCTCGCCGGCGCAGCCGAGCGCGCGCCCGGCCAGCGCCGTGCCGCCGACCGCGTCGCCGGAACAGCTCGTCGCCGTGTAGTACGCGTTGACGATGCCGCCGACGTCCAGTTCCCAGTCGCCGCCTTGCAGCGACACCGCGCCGGCCTCGGTCGAGGCGATGGCAGCGAGTCCGAAAGCGAGTGCGACGGCTGCGCGCAACGAACCGCCGGTGGATCGGAATCCGGCCGTGCGCCGGTGCGAGAGGAACGACTGCTTGGACTTCACCTGCATGGGAAAAACTCCTGCGCCGATTCGGAGCGGGAGGGAGCAGGTTGCGTGCCATGTTCGCGCATGGTGCAGCGAGTCATGGTGCGGCTGAGGGTCGTGCGAGCGAAACGGGGGAGGATTGCTGCGCTGCAATGCGCTGCTTTTCGAGAAGGCCGCGGAACTCGGTGCGCAGGCGTCCGCTTTCATTACAAACTGCCCGCGCGGCTGTGCGTTTACGGAACAGTAACGATCTGCCGTCCCGCTTCGATCGATGATCGATGCGGTTTCGCCGGTGCGTGCTTCGGCGCCGATGGAGCGACCGGTGATCGCGCCTCTACTGCGAGGCCTGCGAACGGATACGCCGCAGCCACGGCGCCCGCACCAGCGTGGCGATCCCCATGATGGCGAGGAACACGCCGTAGGCGAGCAGGGTCGCGATGATCTGTTGCCACAGATGGCCGCCGTGGCCGGCGACCGCGGCGAAACCCCGGCGCATCGCGAGGACGCTGAGTGCGGCTGCGGCGATCAGCACGGCGGCGTCGGCCACGCGTCGCGCCGCGTTGCGCGGCTGGCGCGGGTAGGCCCAGTACAGCGCGGCGAGGATCGAGAACGCCGGCAGGAACAGGATGAAGGCGAGTCCGATTTCGACTTCGGAATTCATGATGTGCGGGATGCCTCAGTCGACGGCGATGCCGTGCAGCGCGTCGACATCCGGCGCGGTCAGGTTCGACGAGCGTCCGCCCCAGGTCGCGCGGATGTAGTTCGCCACGGCCGCGATCTGCGCGGAGTCCAGTTGCTCCACGAACGGCGGCATCGAATGCGGGCGCGGGTTGCCGGCGGTGGTCGGCGCCATGCCGCCGTACAGGATCATGCGCACGGCGTTGGCCGGGTCCGGTGCGATGACCGCGACCGCATCGACCAGCGGCGGGTACGCGGTGCCGTCGCCGCGGCCTTCGCGGCCGTGGCAGTCCGCGCAATGCTCGCGATACACGTCGGCACCGCTGACACCGCTTGAACTCGCGCCGAGCGCCAGGCTCGGCGCCGGTGCGGCGGCATGCGCCGGCACCGACTTCAGGTAGCTCGCCATCGCCAGTGCGTCGTCGGCGTCGAGATGGCGCAGGCTGCCGTAGACGACCTCGGCCATCGGGCCGTAGACGCTGCCGTGCACCGACGTGCCCGAGCGCAGGTAGTCGGCCAGCTCGGCGGCGGAATAGCGTTGCAACTGCGTCGCGTCGAGCGGCGGCGCATACCAGCCGAGACCCGGGATGCGGCCGCCGGCGAGGTCGCCCTGCGCCAGCGCGGCGCCCATCGAACCGCGTGTGCCGTGGCACATCGCGCAGTGGCCGAGGCCGTCGACGAGATAGCGTCCGCGCTGCCGTTGCGGCGATTCGCCGGCGGCCGACGCGGCGAGCGCGGGCGCGGGGCGGTAGTGCAGCATGCGCCAGCCGATCAGCGCCGGTCGCCAGCTGGCCGGGAATTCGAGCCGGTTCGGTGTCGCCGCGCGCACGCTCGGTGGCAAGTGCTGCAGCCAGGCGAACAGCGCGTCGAGATCGGCATCGTCGACCTGTGCGAAGTGCGCGTACGGGAACACCGGGTACAGCACGCCGTTGCGGCTGACGCCGTTGCGCATCGTGTGGCGGAACTCTTCCACCGACCAGCCGCCGAGACCGGTCTGCGGGTCTGGCGTGAGGTTCGTGCTGAAGATCGTGCCGTAGTCGGTCTTGAACGCGAGGCCGCCGGTGAACGGCACGCCGCCGCGCGTGGTGTGGCAGCTGACGCAGTTGCCGAGTTCGGCGACGTATTCGCCGCGCGCGAGCACGTCCGCCGTTGCCGCGACGGGATGCGCCGCGCCAGGCGGAATGCGGTATGGCGCGAACCCGCCCTGGCGCAGGAACAGCACGCCGCCGACCGCGAGCGCGGCCAGCAACAGCGGCAGCAGCGCGAGCAGGAAGAAGCCGATGCGCCGGCTCATGGCGCAACCTCGGCGTGCGGCAGCGTCCCGCAGGCGCGGGGCGGCACTAACGTACCGGCGGGTGCCGGGCGTTCACCGTCCGGGTGCGACTGCTGCGACAACCACTCCGACACGGCGCGGATGTCTTCCGGCGCGAGGCTACGCGCGATCTCGCCCATGCAGTCCGGTGCGGTCGCGTGGCGGATGCCGTTGCGCCAGTTGCCGAGCTGCGCGATCAGGTATTCGGCGGGCAGGCCGACCAGCGCCGGCACGCCCGGTTCGAGACCGGTCAGCGCGGTGCCGTGGCAGGCGGTGCAGGCCGGTACGTTGCGCTCCGGATCGCCGTGCGTGACGAGTCGTTCGGCGGTCGTGCGCATCGCATCGGTGAGATCGGCCGCGCCGGTGTCGGCCGCGCGGGTGCGCGGCGGCTGCGCTGCGTAGAACGCGGCGATTTCTTCCATGTAGGCGTCGTCCATGAATCGCACGAGCCAGGTCATCTGCGCATTGACGCGGCTGCCGTCGCGGAAATGCCGGAGCTGCTCGAGCAGGTAGCCGGCCGGCTTGCCGGCGAGATGCGGCACGTACTCGGCGCCGTGGACGCCTTCGCCGAGCTTGCCGTGGCAGGCCGCGCAGGCGGCGAGGCGCTCGCCGATGTCCTCGGTCGCCGCGTTCGCGGCGGCGCTGGCGAACAGCAGCGCGAATCCGAATGCCGCGCGCGTACGCAAACGCGCGACGGAACACCACGGGAGTGCGGCCGGCACGGATGGCGCCTCAGCCGCCGACACCATGCGGCCGGATCACGCCGGTCCAGATGCCGAGCATGACCAGCATGATCAGCCCGACCGACAGCGCGATGCGCCGGGTCAGCGCGTGCAGGGTGCGATCGGTGGTGCCCTTGTCGGTCATCATGAAATACAGGCCGGCGCCGAGGTTGTAGAGGATCGCCAGGAACGCCGCGACGATCACGAGCTTGCCGAGCATGGTCTTCTCCGGAAGGCAAACGACGCCGTGCGTGCGCGTCGTACGCCGGCCCCTGCCGACGCCACCCGATGATGCGCCCTGCCGCCGAAAAAGGAAGGGCGCGCCGCGGCGGTGCTTCGTCGCACCCCGGTGCCGGTCCGCGTCGAAGCCCTTTTCGTGCCGGGAGAAGGACCGGGAGAAGGAAATGCCCTTTCGTCGCTATCCGGCGCCGGCGATCCAGCTGCGCCGCACGCGGAAATCCGCGTCGAGCGCGACCAGGTCCGCGCGCAAACCCGCCGCGATGCGACCGCGAATGCGCGACAGGCCGAGGAAATCGGCCGGATACGCCGCCGCCATGCGCGCGGCTTCGTCGAGCGGCACGTCGAGCGATGCGACCGTGTTGCGCAGCGCGCCGGCCATGTCCAGCGCGGAGCCCGCGAGCACGCCGTCGGCGGTTTCGCAGCGGCCGTCGCGGCAGGTGATCGTCGCGCCGGCCAGCATGTAGTGATCGACGTCGGAGCCCACCGGCGGCATCGCGTCGGTGACGAGGATCAGCTTGCCGCGCGGCTTCGCCGCGAGCGCGACGCGCAAGCTCGCCGGATGCACGTGATGGCCGTCGACGATGATGCCGCACCAGCTCGCGCGATCCTCCAGCGCGGCGCCGACCACGCCGGGCTCGCGGCCCTGCAGCGGCGTCATTGCGTTGTAGAGATGCGTGAAGCCGCGCGCGCCGGCATTGAGCGCGGCGCGGGCCTGGGCGTAGCTGGCCGCGGTATGGCCGATGCAGACGACCACGCCGCGCGTTGCCAGCATGCGCACGCGTTCGGGCGGCACCTGGTCCGGCGCGAGCGTGAGCACGGTGATGCCGCGGCGCAACGAGCACACGAGATCGAGTTCGGCGTCGTCGAGCGCGCGGAACTTCGCCGCATCGTGCGCGCCGCGCCGCGCCGGCGCGATGTAAGGCCCTTCGAGATGGATGCCGAGCACGCCGGGCACGCCTTGTTCGATCGCGGCATCGACCGCGGCGATCGCGTCGCGCATCACCCCGGCGTCGTCGGAGATCAGGGTCGGCAGGAAGCCGGTCGTGCCGAAGCGTCGGTGCGCGGCGCCGATGTGGCGGATCGCATCGACCGTCGGCTCATCGTTGAACAGCACGCCGCCGCCGCCGTTGACCTGCGCGTCGATGAAACCCGGCAGCAGGGCGTCGCCGCCGAGGTCGATCGCCTCGGCGTCGCGCACGCGCGTGTCGTCGGCGTCGCAGAGCGCGACGATGCGCTCGCCCTCGACGAGCACGACGAGGTCGTCGCGGAATCCGTCTTCGGTCAGCACGCGGCCGTTGCGCAACGCGAACGGGTTCATCAGATCGTCTCCGTGACCTTGCGCAGATGCGGCGGCTGGTCCGGATCGCGGCCGCGACGCAGCGCGAGCGCGTTGATCGCGCCATAGCAGCGATGCACGGCGACCAGCGGCGCGCAGGCCGGATCGAGCCCGCGCGCGAGCGGCAGGCGATCGCCTTCGTCGCAGCCGGCGACCCAGACGCGCGCATCGCGCGAGCGGAACTTCGCGGCGACCTCGAGCGTGCTGTCGAGCGTGTCGTCGACCTGCGCGAAGAACAGCACCGGGAAACCCGCGCCGACCAGCGCCATCGGTCCGTGCTGCACTTCCGCCGCGCTGAAGGCCTCGGCATGCAGGCCGCAGGTTTCCTTGAGCTTGAGCGCGGCTTCCTGCGCGGCGGCGAGGCCGAGGCCGCGGCCGACCACGAACAGGTTCCGCGCCTCTTCGAGGCCGTCGACCAGCGGCGACCAGTCCAGCGGCCAGCTTTCCTCGATCGCGGCCGGCACGGCGCGCAGCGCGGCGCGCAAGGCATCGTCGTCCTTCCATTCGGCGGCCAGCTGCAGGATCGCCGACAGCGAACACAGGAAACTCTTGGTCGCGGCGACGCTGAGCTCCGGCCCGGCGCGCAGCGGCACGACGAAATCCGCCGCCTGCGCGAGCGGCGAGTCCTCGGCATTGACCATCGCGACGACGCGCGCGCCGGAACGCTTCGCCGCTTCGGCCTGGCCGACGAGGTCAGGGCTCTTGCCCGATTGCGAGATCGCGAGGAACAGCGCGCCGCCGAGATCCTGGCTGGCCGCGTAGATCGATTGCACCGACGGCGCGGCCGAGGTCGTCGTCACGCCGAGCCGCGTCTCGAACAGGTACTTCGCGAACGTCGCCGCGTTGTCCGAGCTGCCGCGCGCGCCGGTCGCGATCAGGCGCGGCGGATCGCGCCGCAGGGCCGCCGCGAGTTCGGCGATGCAGGCGCGGTTCGCCTCGAGCTGGCGCGCGATCGCCGGCGCGGATTCGCGGATTTCCCGGTACATGCGCGTCGATTCGGGCGCGCGCGGCATGGCGTCGGATGCGGTCATTCGTTGCTCGTGGAAGTCACGCGGCGGGCTTGCGCACGCGCGCGGTCGAATCGCGGATCACCAGTTGCGGGCTGAATCCGCGGTTGACCGGCGTGGTGCCGCTGGCGGAGGGCTTGAGTTCGGCGATCAGGCGCAGCGCGGCGTGCCGCGCGATGTCCTCGGTCGCCTGCTTGGCGGTGGTCAGCGCCGGCCAGCTCTGCTTCGAGAACGGACTGTCCTCGAAGCCGGCGATCGACAGTTCGTACGGCACGTCGATGCCGTTCGCCTTCGCCGCGGCGAGCACGCCGGCCGCGATCTCGTCGTTCGAGCCGAAGATCGCGGTCGGGCGGTCGCGCAGCGCGAACAGCCGGCGCGCGCCGCGGAAACCGTCGTCGAACGAATAGTCGCCGGGAATCACCAGCTTCTTGTCGAGCGGGATGTCGTAGTCCTTCAGCGCGGCTTCGTAGCCCTTGAAGCGCTCCGGGCTCGAGCGATGCGCCTCGCCGCCCCAGAGGAAGCCGATGCGCTGGTGGCCGAGCTGGATCAGGTGCTCGGTGATGTCGTAGGCGGCGTCGCGGTCGTCGACGTAGACGCAGGGGTAGCCGTCGTTCGGGTCCTCGGCGGCGGAGAGGATGCGCACGAAGCGGATGCCGTTGTCGGCGAGGTAGCGGATCAGGTCCATGCGCTCGGACATCGGCGGCGCCAGCACGAGGCCGGCGAGGCGTGCGCGCCGCACGAGGTCGCGCAGCTCGTCGGCGAGATCGGGCACGCTCGAATCGCAGGGATGTATCTGCAGGCCGAAGCCCTGGTCGTGGCAGGCGGCGAGGACGCCGTTCTGCACGCTGATGACGTAGTACGGATTCGGGTTGTCGTAGACGAGGCCGAGCGCGTGCGAGGTCGCGCTGCGCAGGTTGCGCGCGGCCTGGTCCGGCGCGTAGTTCAGCTCGTCGACCGCGCGCTGCACGCGCTCGCGCGTGTCCTCGCGCACCGAGCTTTCGTTGTTGATGACGCGCGACACGGTCTTCAGCGACACGTTCGCGCGCCGCGCGACATCCTTGATCGTGGGTCGGTTCACCGGCGCTTTCCTGGACGAGACCGCGTCATCGTAGCGGAGGTATCCGACACGCGTGCGTCACGCGCCCGACACCGTGCCGGCGCGATGGCCGCGCACGGCGTAGTACAGGATGTACAGGTAGCACGGCAGCATGATCGCCGTGAACACGAGCTGGAAATCGTGCCGCTCGCGCAGCAGCGCGAACGCCTGCGGGATGATCGCGCCGCCGGCGATGCCCATGACCAGCAGCGCCGAACCGGTTTCGGTGAAACGGCCGAGCCCGGCGATCGCGAGCGGGAAGATCGCCGGCCACATCATCGCGTTGGCGAAACCGAGCGCGGCGACGAAGCCGACCGAGACGTAGCCGTGGCTGAGGCAGGCGCCGATCGCCAGCAGCGCGCCGAGCACGGCCGAGCAGGCGAGGTAGCGCGATTGCGAGACGAAGCGCGGAATCGCCAGCAGGCCGGCGACGTAGCCGAGCAGCATCGCGCTCAAGGTGAACGAGGTGAAGAACTTGGTCTCGTCCGGCGGCAGGCCGAAGCCGCGGCCGTAGGTGCCGATCGCGTCGCCCGCCATCACTTCGACGCCGACGTAGACGAACAGGCACAGCGCGCCGAGCCACAGGTGCGGGAACGCGAGGATGCTGCCGTGTCCGCGCGCGTCGTCGTCGCGATTGCCTTCGGCGGGGCGCACTTCCGGCAGCGGCGAGCGCGCGATCCACAGGCCGAGCAGTCCGAGCACGACGGCCATCGCCAGGTAGGGAGCGTGGATGCGCGCCGCGAACGCGTCGAGCAGCGCGCCGCGCGTCGCCGGATCGGCCGCCTGTACCTGCGCCTTGAGGTCGCCCAGGCCGTGCATGACCACGGCGCCGATCAGCAGCGGCGCGAGGATGCCGGCGATCTTGTTGCAGATGCCCATGAACGCGATGCGCTGCGCCGCGCTCTCGATCGGCCCGAGGATGGAGATGTACGGATTCGCCGCGGTCTGCAACAGCGCGAGCCCGGCGCCGATCGTGAACAGTCCAGCGAGCGCGCCCGGATACCAGCGCCGCACCGCGAACTCGCCGAACGCGAGCGCGCCGGCCGCCATCACCAGCAGGCCGATCGCCATGCCGCGCTTCATGCCGGTGCTGCGCAGGATCAGCGAGGCCGGCAGCGCGAGGAAGAAGTAGGAAAGATAGAACACCATCAGCACGAGGAAGGCGTTGACGGTGTCCAGCTCGAACGCGAGCTCGACGAACTGGATCAGCGGGCCGTTGAGCCAGGTGACGAAGCCGAAGATGAAGAACAGCAGGCCGATGATCAGCATCGGCGTGCGCTGGTCCCGCGGGTGCGACGAGGCGACGGTGGCGGACATCGGCATTCCCCTGCAGTGGCTGGCCGGCGCCCGGTTCGCGGGCTGCGAGCGGCATGCTGGCGTATCGGTATCAACGTTGTCATCTAGGCCGGCGGAGCCCGTGGCAGCGCCGGCATCGGGCGGAATCCGGCCCATTCTCCGCGGATTCCGCCTGCGAACCGGCACCATCCCATGCCGGCGCGACTATAGGTGCAAGGCCGGTCGCGGTCATTTTGCAGTGCACATTGACAACGTTGTCAGTCATGTCGAGACTCCGCCGCGTCTGCCCGCGGCCGGTTTGTGCGGGCGTTGCACGATGCAGCGGGGAGGAAGCGGATGGCCAGCAGCCGCCGGCACGAGTTGCCGCATGACGAACGCGCGTCGCTGATCGCGGCGGACGTCGGCGGCACGCATGCGCGCATCGCGCTGGTCGATCCTTCGACGGACGGCGCGCGGCCGTGGTCGATCCCGCACTACCGCAAGTACGCCTGCGCCGAGTTTCCCGGCCTCGCCGCGATCATCGACGACTTCCGCGGCGGTCTCGCCCGCGAAGGCGTCCTCGGCGCCGGCCTCGCGCATGCGCCGGTCGACCGCGTCGCGCTGGCGATCGCCGGCCACGTCGTCGGCGACACCGTGGTCAACGTGAACCTGCCGTGGGCGGTGTCGGTATCCGGCCTGCGCAGCGCGCTCGGCGTGCGCGACCTCGCCGTGGTCAACGACTTCGAGGCGGTCGCGCACGCGATCGGCCATGTCGACGACACCGCGTCGACCTTGCTCAGCGGGCCGGCCGTCGCGCCGGCCGGCCCGGTGCTGGTGGTCGGCCCCGGCACCGGACTCGGCGCCGCGCTGCGCATTCCGCATGCCGGCCAGGCGATCATCCTCGCCACCGAAGCCGGTCAGGCGACGCTCGCGCCGGACAGCGACATCGAGATCGAAGTCCTGCGCGAGCTGCGCCAGCGCGGTTCGCGCGTGCAGATCGAGCACGTGCTGTCCGGCACGGGCCTGGCCAACCTGCACGGCGCGGTGCGCGCATTGCGCGGCGCGACCGCGCGAATGTCCACGCCGGCGCAGATCAGCGCCGCGGCGCTCGCCGGCGACGACGAACTCGCACGCGAGACGGTCGAGCTGTTCTGCGGCTGGCTCGGCGCCGTGCTCGGCGACCTCGCGCTGCTGTACGGCGCGCAGGGCGGCGTCTATCTCGCCGGTGGCGTGCTGCCGCAAATGCGCGAACTGCTGCTGCGCAGCCGTTTCGTCGAGCGCTTCCTCGACAAGGGACCGATGCGCGCGGCACTCGCGCGCACGCCGGTGCGGCTGGTCGACCACGCGCAGCTCGGCGTGATCGGCGCGGCGAGTTGGTATTTCAGTCGCGATTCGAATGAACCGGGCCCGGCACGCGCGGGCATGCCGGGCCGGGACGGAGTGGCATAGGCGTTTCAGGGACATCGACCGGCGAGCGCGCAGCGAACGCGTTTCGCCAACCACGACAGCAAGCACACGAGAGCAGGAGGGGATTCATCATGAAGTACCCGAAAACGAGATTGGCGGCGGGCATCCTCGCCGCGTTCGGTCTGGCCGGCGCGGTGCATGCCGGGGACCCGGCTCCGGCGGCCGATCCCGCGCCGGCGGCGGATGCGCCGGTCGCGGCAGCGACCGACACCAACACCGACGATGCGCAAAAGCTCGACACGATCGTCGTGCACGGCATCCGCGAGAGCCTCAAGCGCTCGCTGGAAACCAAGCGCGACGCCGACGCGATCGTCGAGGCGATCACCGCCGAGGACATCGGCAAGTTCCCCAACACCAACGTCGCCGAGGCGATGGTGATGATCCCCGGCGTCACGCTCGACCGCCGCTTCGGCCAGGGCGAGCGCGTCAGTATCGACGGCACCGATCCGAGCCTGAATCTTTCGTTCCTCGACGGCCATCCGGTCGCGCAGGCGATCTGGCTGTACGGCGAACAGCCGAATCGCGGCTTCGACTACACCTTGCTCGCGCCGGAAATCCTCGGTCGCCTCGAAGTGTTCAAGTCGCCCGAGGCGCGCATTCCGGAAGGCAGCCTCGGCGGCACCGTGATGATGCACACGCGCCAGCCGCTCGACCTCGATGCGAATACGTTGTCCGGCTCGGTCGGTTACAGCTACAACGACCAGGCCAGCGGCGGCAAGCCGAACGCGTCGATCTTCTACAGCTGGAAGAATCCCGAAGGCGTTTGGGGCTTCAACGTCGCCGCGCAGCATTACGAGGAGCGCGTCGACCGTCAGGGCGTGGAGATCTTCGGCTACCACCCGGTATCCGACTACGCCGCGCAAAGCCCGGCCGTCGCCGCGCAGGTCGCCAGCGGCGCGCTGAGCCCGGATGCGCTGGTGCCGGACGAGATCAACGCCGCGTATTTCCAGCAGACGCGCAAGCGCGACAGCGCCGTCGCCAACCTGCAGTTCAAGCCGAACGACCAGTTCGAGGCGACCCTGAGCGGCCTCTACATCCGCGAGAACTTCGGCAGCTACAACCAGTCGGTCTACAACTTCCTGCACTGGAACGACGGCACGATGGCCGCCGTCGACAACCTCGTGCAGGGGCCGAACGGCCTCGTCACCAGCGGCCATTCGTCCGGTCCGAACGCCGGCATCATCTACGACAACCAGCTGCGCGAATCGGTCGTCACGACCAAGGGCGCCGACCTGCGCATGAACTACAGGGGCGACGGCTGGACGCTCGGCGGCCAGGCCGGCATCAGCAAGTCGGAGAACCCGGACATCGGCCAATGGCTGCTCGAACCGGTCTACTTCGGCGACTTCAGCTGGGACGCGCGCAAGGGCTACGCGCTCGACGACCCGGCTTCCGGCAAGGACCCGTCGCGCTGGGGCGGCGGCTGGCTCGGCAACCACGGCGTGTTCTCGGCCGACGCCAAGGACACCTACGGCCAGCTCGATTTCGGCAAGGACCTCGGCGGCTTCTTCAACCAGTTGCTGGTCGGCGTGCGCTACAGCAAGCACGACGAAAGCTACGGCCTGAACGTCTACGGCGGCGTCACGCCGGGCACGCTCGCCGATGTCGGCACCGACGGCTTCACCGACATTCTCGATCAGTTCAACGGCTTCTCGCCGGACCAGGCGCACCACATCCAGGTCGGGCCGGGCGCGATCCGCAACTGGATCAACCACAGCAACATCGACTGGGACCACCCGGACGCCGGCAGCTACCTCAACAACACCTGGGCGCTGACGCAGAAGAACACCGCGGCCTACGCGCAGCTGAACTTCGGCAGCGACGCGTGGCGCGGCAACGTCGGCCTGCGCTACGTGCACACCGACACCAGCGGTTCCGGCTTCAACCTGCCGGGCAGCGTGCCGCCGGTGTTGCCGCCCGAAGCGGGCTGGTGGCAGACGAAGGATTCCAGCCTCAACAACTGGCTGCCGTCGTTCAACGTCGCGTTCGACGCGGCGCCGGACGTCGTGCTGCGCCTGTCCGGCGCCGAGGTGATCGCCTGGGCCCCGTACAACCAGATGGTCAACAACACGTTCCTCAACGACACCGTGCTGACCGGCAGCGGCGGCAACGCGGACCTGAAGCCGTTCAAGTCGGTCAACTTCAACCTGTCAGCGGAATGGTACTTCGCCGAGCAGTCGGTGCTGGCGGCGTCGGTGTTCTACAAGAACGTCATCAACTACATCGACACGACGCCGGCGACCGAGCGCCACTACAACTCGATCCGCGACACCGATCCGACGCAGTGGGATTCGCTGGTCGGCAGCCACGGTTGCACCGCCGACGGCTTCTGCGACTACAGCGTGTCGCGTCCGCACAACGCCGGCAGCGGCAGCATCAAGGGCTTCAACCTGAGCTACCAGCAGGCGTTCGGCGACACCGGCTTCGGCATGGTCGCGAACTACACCTACGCCGACGGCAGCACCAGCCACGGCAACCCGATGCCGTACCAGTCGAAGAACTCGATCAGTGTCGGGCCGTACTACGAACAGGGACCGTTCAGCGCACGCGTGAACGCGAACTGGCGCAGCCACTACCTCGCCGGCGGCTACGTCGCCGGTGCGCCGCCCGCGGTCGTCGGCAGCTACACCGATCTCAGCGCGAGCGTCGGCTGGCACTTCAACGACCACTTCGCGCTGTCGTTCGACGCGATGAACCTGCTCAACGAGAAGTACCACCAGTACGCGGTCGGCAACAAGGACGAACTGTTCGCCGAATACACCACCGGCCGCCGCTACATGGCCACGTTGCGCATGAACTTCTGAGTCTCCACGCGGTAGATTCGCGGGCCGGACGATCCGGCCCGTTTTTTTTAGCGCCGCATGAGCGGTGCAGAGCTTGCTGGAGGCAGCATGCGCCCGATCTTCGTCGCGTCGCTCGTTCTGGCCGTTGCAGGTTGCGCGTCATCGCCACCCGCGACGGACGCGCGGCACGAAACACTGCCGCTGCTGCCGATGCCGGCGCAGGTCGAGCCGCGTGCCGGCCATTTCCTGCTGAACGATGGCGCGCGACTCGCCGTCGACTCGCGCGACGGGGAGGCGCCCGACATAGCGCGCCGCTTCGCGACGCGACTCGCGCAACTGCGCGGCCTGCGCCTCGACGTCCGGCCGTCCGCGGATGCCGGATCGGCGCACGCCGCGATCGTGTTCTCGCTCGCGCCGGACAATGCATCCGTGCCAAATGGCGAAGGCTACGAATTGACCGTCGAGGCGCAGCACATCCGCGTCGCCGCGCGTGATGCGCGCGGCCTGTTCTACGGCGGCGTCACGCTGTCGCAACTGCTGACCCGGGAAACGACGCACGCCGCGTCGATCGATGTTCCGGCCTTGCGCATCGTCGACCAGCCGCGTTTCGCCTGGCGCGGTGCCATGCTCGATTCCGTGCGCCATTTCCAGCCGCCCGAATTCGTCAAACGCTTCATCGACCAGCTTGCGCAACTCAAGCTCAACACGTTCCACTGGCACCTGACCGACGACCAGGGCTGGCGCATCGAGATCCCGCGCTATCCGCGCCTGACCGAGGTCGGCGCGTGGCGCAGGCCCGCCGGCGCCGCCGGCACCGATGCGAACGGAAAGCCCGTCCGCTACGGCGGCTACTACACGCAGGAACAGATCCGCGACATTGTGCGCTACGCCGCCGAGCGCAACATCACGATCGTCCCCGAGATCGACATGCCCGGCCACATGCAGGCCGCGATCGCCGCGTATCCGGAACTCGGCAGCCTCGGCGACAAACCCGTCGTCTCGCCGGACTGGGGCGTGCACAGCTACCTGCTCAACACCGACGACGCGACGTTTACCTTCATGCAGAACGTGCTCGACGATGTCATGCAACTGTTCCCCGGCACTTACATCCACATCGGCGGCGACGAAGCGGTCAAGGACCAGTGGAAGGCGTCGCCGCGCGAGCAGGCGCGCATGCACAAGCTCGGGCTGCCGGACGAGGACCACCTGCAAGCCTGGTTCGTCGCGCGCCTGCAGAAATACCTCGCCGCGCACGGCCGCCGCCTGATCGGCTGGGACGAAATCCTCGAAGGCGGCCTGCCCGCGGACGCGACCGTGATGAGCTGGCGCGGCGCGCAGGGCGGCATCGATGCCGCGAAGCAGGGCCACGATGTCGTGATGGCGCCGTCGCCGGATCTCTATCTCGATCGCCTGCAGAGCGACGCCGACGACGAGCCCTCCGGCCGCCCGGACCTGCGCACGCTCGCCGACATCTACGCCTACCAGCCGACACCCGCCGGCATCGATGCCGACGCCGCCAGGCACGTGCTCGGCGCGCAGGCGACCCTGTTCACCGAACACATGCGCACCACCGCGATGGTCGAACACGCCGCGTTCCCGCGCCTCGCCGCGCTCGCCGAAGTGCTGTGGTCGCCCGCCTCGACGCACGACTGGAACGGTTTCGTCGCGCGCCTCGTGCCGCAGATGGACCGCTGGCGCGCGCAAGGCATCGCCGCTGCCGACAGCGCGTTCGAGGTGCGTTTCGCGGACGACTACGAACGCGCCGATGCGCGCGTGCGCGTCACGCTGTCGAACCAGGTCGCGTTGCCGATCCGCTACACGCTGGATAACGGCCGGACCGACGGCAGCGACCCGACCGCGGCGTCACCGCTCTATCGCGAACCGCTGCAACTGCCGTTGCCATCGACTTTGCGCGCGGCGACCTTCCTCGGCCCGCGCCGCACCGCGCCCGCACAGACACGCGAGCTCACGCCGGAAACCTTGCTCAGCCGGTCCAGCGCCGAACTGAAGCAATGCGCCGGCAAGCTCGTGCTGCGCCTCGCCGACAGCGAATCCGCCGACACCGCCCACGCGTTCTACAACGTCGACCTGTTCGACCCCTGCTGGCTCTGGCCCGCCGCGCCGCTCGACGGCATCGCCGCCATCAGGGTGCGCGTCGCGCGGCTGCCGTACAACTTCCAGCTCGCGCACGATGTGGCGAACATCGTCCCGCGGCCGGCATCGGAATCGAAGGGTGGCGAATTGCTGGTCAAGCGCGATGGATGCTCTGGTTCGACATTGGCGCGCATGCCGCTTGAGTCCGTGCGCGACAATCCGGCATCGGTGCTCGAAACACCATTGCCCGCCATGACAGGCGCGCACGATCTTTGTTTCGCGTTTGCCGGAAGCGAATCAGGCGCCTTGTGGGCGATCGATGACGTTATGCTCATACCGGCACCTGAAGCGCCCTAGTCGCGGTTCGATGCGGAAAATGTCTCGTAAGCCGCATCCGCACGTCGGAGCGGCAGTTGGCCTGTTCGGCGATGCGCCGGAAATCGGTAGCTCTCGTCGGCACCGGCTGGCGAAGGACGAGCGCGGTGGTCCGAGCGCATGCGATAGTGGCGCCTTCGATGTTCCAACCATTGCCCGAGGGGACGTGCAGTGCTGAACCGAACGCGGGCGGTCGCGCTTGTCCTGGGGTTGATCGTCATATCCTCGGGTGTTCTCTTCGCATACCGGATGGGAGTTCGCGACGGAGTCAGCGAGGCCGTGACGGGAGATGCGCCGTTGCCATTGGCGCACATTTCCGATGCGTTGAACGCGGAGCTCGATCGGATCCGGGAGGTCGAGAAGATCGAGGACCCTTACGAGCGGTGCATGGCATATCCGAATCCGCCGGAGTTCGATTGGTCGCCGAAGGTCATCGAGGCGGCGTGCCGGAAGCTGTCGCGGCGGATGCTGAGCGCCAAGGAGATCGAAGACGCGCTGGACCAGCATCATCCCGAGCGACTCGACCATGCCTTCGATGGTTACCTCGCGAAGAACTTCGCGGCGCAGGCGCCCGAGCATGGTTTTCTGACATGGACCTATTGGTGGATGTTCGAGTCGTCCTCCAAGTGGGCGGCCGACATCACCGAACGATGGGTACGGGCCGATCCCCAAAGCGCCTATGCGCTGGCCGCGCGCGGCATCCACTATGCCCGGGCCGCCTACGATGCACGCGGCACCCGGTACGCCAGCGCCACGCCGGATGCGAACTTCACGCGCATGCGCGAGCTGGTCGGCATGGCGCGGCGCGATCTCGAGGAGAGCCTCGAGCGCAATCCGCGCCTGATCGCCGCATATCACGGGCTCCTGTACATCTCGCGGTTGCGCGATCTCGACGGCGGTCAGCGCGACATTTGGGTCAAGCGGGCTTTGGCGCTCGATCCGTACGACCAATGGATCTACCTGGACTGGATGGGCGGCGTCGAACCGAAATGGGGCGGCTCGTACGCGCAGATGGAGCACGTCGCCAGCGAAGCCGCGCAGCATGCGGATGCCAATCCTTTGCTCGGGTTTTTGAAGGCTGAGCCGTTGTGCGACAGGGCGAACCTGTACCGTTGCGACAGTTGCGAGAAAGACGGGCAGAAATCGATCGACCTGTTCCGCGAGGCGGCCGCGTTCGGCCCATCAGGCTGCTTCCTGGACGGTGCCGGTGCCGCCGCCGTACTGGCGCAGGACCTGCAAACGGCGACTCGCTACTACTCGCAGGCCTACCGCTTCTTCGGCACCGACGAATGGCTGGCCTATCGCGCGCAGAATTTGCGCAGCCTGGGCCGTGGTGCATGGGCGCTGGAAAATCTGAACACCGCGCTGACGCGAAACCCCGGCAACACGACGCTGCTGTATGCATTGGCCCTCGCCTATGCGGATGCCGGTCGCGTCGGCGACGTCGAAAAGACCTACCTCGCCATCCTCGAGATCGAGCCGGACAACCCGACGGCCGCGTTCGAACTCAGTCGGTTGTATGTCGGCGAATTGAAGGAGCCGGACAAGGCGCAATCGCTGGTCGACCACATGCTGGCGCAGGATTCGACGTCGGCGCCGGCATGGTTCGCCAAGACGATGCTGTGCGAGGCGCTCGACGACAAGCCGGGCTATCGCGCCGCCGCCGCGAAATTCCTGCGCTACGTCAACTACGACGATCCTTGGCAAACGGCGAACATCTCGCTCGTGCAGGCGAAGCTCCGGCACATCGGGCCCGCCACGCAGGAGTGACGGGTCAGAGCTGCGCGGCTTCGTATTCGGCGACCACCTCGTCGAAATCGGGATTGGATTTCATCCTGCCGTTGACGAACACGATCGGCACCTCGGAATTCATGATCTTCTCGATCTGACCGTAGATATCCTGATCGTCCTCGGTCAGCGAGAAGCTCACGTTCGAGCGGCGATCGAATGCGATGCTGCGCTCGGCCAGCCGCTGGGCGAGTTCATCGGCCCGACGTGCGCCTTCCTTCGGGCAGTTCACGGCGGCAACGATCCAGACTTTCCGGGGATTCGCGCCCTCGGGCGACGCCAATGCGGCGAATCCGTGCACATCGGAAACCGCCGCCAGCGCGGCCTTCTCGATGTTCTGCTGATGCTTCTGCCAGAGCAGGAAGCCGACGACGAGAACCACGATGCCTATCGCGACTTTCGCTGCGCTCATGGAGATTCGGTCGTGGTGGTAGGTCGCGGCATTCTGCTGCGCGGTGTTTGGCGAAACAAGCTGTCCTAATCGCTGGGGCCTGGATCGTGGTCGACTCGTACGACTGAGGTTCGTCGAGGTCACCCACCGAAATTCTCCGTTGCCCCAGTTTTACCTTGCGAGCGGCGGCTTTCCTCGATATGCGCCGGACCCGCGCATGCTGCACCCGTAGGGGCAGAAGGTATGAATACGGTCCATACGGCAGCGGGCTGGCATCGATGAAGCGCTCGCGATACAAGCCCGGAGAGCGCGTGATGAAGCCATGTCGCGGGCCATCCATAAACTGTCACATGCCTCCGGATAATTCGCGAGTTCCCCGGAGAACCCGCGATGCGTCCGCCAGCCCTGTCCCGAATCCTTGCCGTCACGCTCTGCTGCGTCGGCATTGCTGCCTGCTCCACGCCTGCGCCGCGCCCGAACGCCAGCCATGCCGCGATCGAAGTCGCCTCGATCCGCCATCCGCAGGACGAAACCGCGCAATGGTGGTTCCGCAACGGCGCGGCGGCTGCGGCGGCGAACGCGCCTTCGCGTGCGCATGCGAAGAACGTGATCGTGTTCCTCGGCGACGGCATGAGCATCCCGACGATCACCGCGGCGCGCATCCTCGACGGCCAGCGCAAGGGCGGGTCCGGCGAGGAGAACCGGCTGAGTTTCGAGAACTTCCCGGCGACCGCGCTGAGCAAGACCTACGAGACCGACCAGCAGACGCCGGATTCGGCAGGCACGATGACCGCGATCATGAGCGGCATCAAGACGCGCGCGGGCGTGATCGGCGTCGACCAGGTCGCGAATCGCGGCGACTGCGCGTCGAGCCGCGGCCACGAGGTCGTGACCGCGCTCGAACTCGCGGCGAAGGCGGGGCAGGCGACCGGCGTCGTCACGACGACGCGGATCACGCATGCGACGCCGGCCGCGACGTTCGGCCATCTGCCGGAGCGCGACTGGGAATACGACATGGCGATTCCCGAGCGCGAACGCAGCGCGGGCTGCGTCGATTTCGCGCGCCAGCTGGCCGAGTTCCCGCTCGGCAGCGGCATCAGCGTCGCGCTCGGCGGCGGCCGCACCGAATTCATGCCGGCCGACCAGCGCGATCCGGAATATCCGGGCCTGCCCGGCAAGCGCCTCGACGGCCGCGACCTGATCGCCGAATGGCAGAAGAAGGACGGTGCGGCCTACGTCTGGAACGCGAAGCAGCTCGCCGCGATCGATCCGGCGCACACGCGCCACCTGCTCGGCCTGTTCGAGCCCGAGCACATGAACTACGAGAACGAGCGCGCGCAGGACGCGGCCGGCGAGCCGAGCCTGTCGGAGATGACGCGCGTGGCGCTGTCGGTGCTTGAGAAGAATCCGAACGGGTATTTCCTGATGGTCGAGGGCGGTCGCATCGACCACGGCCATCATGCGGGCAACGCGTATCGCGCGCTGAACGAGACGATCGAGTTCGCGCACGCGGTGCAGGTCGCGAACGAGATGACCTCGGCCGACGACACGCTGATCCTCGTCACCGCCGACCACAGCCACACCTTGACCTTCGTCGGCTATCCGGCGCGCGGCAATCCGATCCTCGGCAAGGTGCGCGGTTCGAGCGGCGAGGGCTTGCCGACCAGGGATCTCGCGCGCGACGCGACCGGCCTGCCGTACGCGACGCTCGCGTATGCGAACGGTCCCGGCTACACGGGGGCGAGCGATCGCCAGCCCGAGGGTGCCAAGCGCTACCCGCACGATGCGACCGCATTCTCTCCGGCGCAGAAGGGCCGGCCCAATCTCACCGATGTCGATACCGAGAGCCCCGACTACGAGCAGGAAGCGACGATGCCGCTCGGCGCGGAAACGCACGCCGGCGACGACGTCGCGGTATTCGCGCGCGGGCCGGGTTCGGCCGCGATCCACGGCTCGATGGAGCAGAACGCGCTGTTCCACGTGATCGCGCAGAACGACGACGCGATCCGCGCGCAGTTGTGCACGCTCGGATCGTGCAATGCGGACGGCGTGCCGGTCGATGCGCCGACGCGCGCGCGGCTGCTGCGGACGGCAGCCGCGCGTTGAGGGCCGGGCTTCAGCCGTCGAAACCGTCGGCGAAGATCGCGTCGCCGGCGAGCGGCGTGGCGATGAAACTGCCGACCTCGAAGTCGCCGACGCGGCCGAGGCCGACGATGACGCCGTGGTCGTTGATCGCCGCGGCCTTGAGCAGGTACGGGTAGCCGGCATCGCCGTCGCTCTGCTGCAGCAGGTCGTAGGCGACACCGTCGACCGCGACGAAGGCCTTGAAGCTGAGCGTGGCGAAGTCCTGCGCGCGGCCGACGATCGTGCCGGCTGAGTTGATGCCGTAGGCACCCCCGGTGCTGAGGCCGAGCAACGCGCCGGGAATCGCGCGCGCGACGCCGTCGCGGAACGTCACGGGGACCGCGTTGCCGCTGCCGTCGACATCCATCTCGCCGACCGCGGTGCCGTCCTCGGCGATGCCGTGCGCCATGCTGGCGACGGCGTCGACACCGTCGGCGATCGGCAGGATGCCCGGCGTGCCGAGCCGGCCGGTGGTCGCATGGGTCAGCGCACCGATCGCGTTCCAGCCGCCGACGATCGTGCCGGCGTCGTTGATCGCCGACCAGTACGCCTGCGAGTCCGGTCCGTTCGGCGGTACGCCGTCGTCGACGAGGCCGCCGGCCTGGCTCCAGGTGAACGCGCGGAACGCGCCGTCCTGCGAGGCGAGGCCGACCACGACGCCGGCGTTGTTGATGTCGGCCGGATCGAGCTTGTTGGCCTGGTCGTCGCCGATCACGGTGTAGTCGGCCGGGTTCGCCGCGTTCCACAGCATCGCGGTCGTCAGCGCGCCATCGTCGGTGACCGTGGTCGCATAGCCGACGATCTGGCCGAGATCGTTGATCGCGGTCGCCATCGCCTCGTCGCGCCCGGCCGGCCGCGGCAAGGTGATCACTTTCCGGCCATCGAACAGGAACGCCTGATTGACGAAATCCGCGTCGACGTAATAGCCGACCGCCTGGCCGGCCTCGTTGATGTCGGCGACGTAGACGCCGTTCGCATCCGCGATGGCGATCGGCGTTAGGTGGTAATGCGGGGCCGGGCCGCCGGCGTGCGCGGCGGCCGGGAGCGTCGCCAGCAGGGTGGCAAGGGCAAGGATTCGCAGGTGCATGGAGAGCCTCGTCGAGAAGGAGCGCCGCGCGGCGCGGCGGACCGCGTCAGGCTGCTCCCGGCCGGTCGCACGGCGCATTCGAGTCGGATTCGGATCGCGCTCGGATCGCATTCCGGCGCGCTTTCATGACGGCGGCGCGACCAGTGCGCGCGGGATCGCGCGTTCGCCGGCCAGCCGGCCGGCCTGCTCGTAGGCGGCCTGCCACGCGTCGTGGCGTCCCTGCGCACGGGCGACCGCGAGCTGCACCAGGGCGACGTCGTAGTCCTGCGTCGCCCACAGCGCGAGCTGGCCGGCGATGACCGCGGCATCGGCGGTGCGGCCCCGCTCCAGCAGAAAATCGACGTAGTCCTGCGCAACCCGCAGGATCGCCAGCGGCACGCCCTGGGCCTGCGCCAGCGAGTATGCGTCGGCGAACGCGCGTGCGGCCTCGGCATCGTTGCCGGCGCCCCAGGCGCGGTTCGCCGCCGCCGCGAGGCGGATCGGCGTGCGCGCGTTGGGCGGCCCGTCCGGCATGGCCTGGCCTTCGCCGATGGCCGGCTGGCCGAGCGCGCGGGCGATGCGTGCGCGCAGCAGTTCGACGTCGGCGCGGATCAGGTCGCTGTCGGCGGAAGCGAGCGGTTGCCGCGGCACCGGTTCCAGCTCGGCCAGTGCGGCGGTGCCGTCGCCGCGGCGCCAGGCGAGTTCCGCGCGCAGCAGGCGGATGCGTTCGTTCTCGGCATCGTCGGCGGGGCGGCCGTCGTTGGCCGGATCGTCGAGCAACTGCGCCGCCTCGTTGTGCCGGCCCTGTTGCAGCAGCTGCTCGGCACGGTACAGCCGCATCGACAGGCGCGAATAGCGGCTCGGCACGCGTGCGCGCTGCGCCCACGAGGCATCCATCGCTTCCCATGCGCGCGCGTTGTCGAGCTGCGCGCGGCGCGCCTCGAACAGCAGCTGCAATTCGCCGATGCGCTCCTGCATCATGCCGAGTGCCTCGAAACGCGCGATCGCCGCGGTCAGGTACGGTTCGGCCTGCGCCGGATGCGCGCGCAGCAGCTCCATCGCGCCGATGTTGCCGTCGACTCTCGCGACGCCGCCCTCGTCGCCGGCGCGCTGGAACGCATCGCGCGCGAGGCCGTAGTCGAGCAGCGCGCCGGGATAGTCTTCCAGCGAGGTGCGGCTGATCGCGCGGCCGTTGTACAGGCGCCCGAGCAACAGCGGATCGGGCGGCGTGCCGAGCGCGTCGATGCCGTCGCCGAACCAGCGGCCGGCTTCGGCGTACCGGCCGGAGCGCACCGCGATCGTGCCGCGCGCGGCCAGCGCCTGCGCGCGCAATGCGGCATCGTGCCCCGGCTCGGCCAGCAGCGCTTCGAGCGCGTCGCGCGCGATGTCGAGGCGACCGGCGCGTATGTCCACCTCGGCCAGCTGCAGGCGCAGGCGTGGTGCGTCGTGCGCGAGACGCGCGTCCGACAGCAGGATCGTGCGCGCCGCGTCCGGTTCGTTCGCGAGCAGCGCGGCCTGCGCACGCTGCAGCGTCTCGGAAACCGTTTCGACGTCGCCGGACGTCGGCGGTACGCGGCCGAGCGCGGCGACGAGGCGGTCGGTCGCGCCGCGCAGCGCGGCGATCGGCGTCGCATCGTCGAATGAGGCGCCGGCCGGCGCCGCGTTGCCGCGTTCGGCGCGCACGCGCGCGAGCCAGCGGCCGTCGCGATGCTCGATGGCGCCGTCGACGATCGTGGCCGTCGCGTCTGCGTGCCGGATCGTGATTGCCGGAGCCGGCTCCGCGCCGGCCGGACTTTCATCGAACGCGCGCAACTGGCCGACCGTCTGTTCGCTCGGTTGCACGGCGAAACCGCCGCGGCGCAGGCGTTCGGCGACGAGGTCCATGCCGCCGAGCCGCAGCCAGCTCTCGTCCGTGCCGACGACCGCGAGCGGGAGCACGGCGATGCGGCGGGCACCGACTTCGGACGGCAGCGGCGGCGCGCGCCGATGCCAGGCGATCGCGACCGCCGTGATTGCCGCGAGGGCGATCGCGCATCCGGGCAGGATGAAACGGCGGAGGCGGCGTTCCGGACTGCGTCTGGGCGCCGCGGTATCGCGATCTCCGTCGCCGTCGCCAGTGATGCCGTCGGCGGCTGCGCGGACGTCGTCCGCCGCGGATGGCGCCGCGGCATCGCATTCGGTCGCGGCGACCCACTGGTAGCCGAAACCGGGCACGGTGCGGATCGCCCACTGCTTCTGGCCGTCGTCGTCGAGCGCGCGCCGGCACTGCACGACGAGTTGACCGAGCTGCACGTCGGACGCGCTGCCGTGGCGCCACAGCGCGGCGATCAACGCGTCGCGCCCGAGTGCGCGCTCGCGGGCCTCGACCAGCATCAGCAGGCAGGCGAACGCACGCGGTGGCAGTGCGACGCGCTCGCCTCCGCGGGTCAGCTCGCGCGTCGAGGCATTGAGCGCGAACGCGCCGAAGCGGTACGTCGGACCCGGCATGCGCGCTTCAGGCGACCTCGAGCGCGGCGACCGAGCGGCGCAGCCGCGTCGAAAGGTACGAATGCGAGCCGCACGGCAGCAGGCCGGCGTCGACGAACTGCGTGCGGTACCAGGCCGGCGAACGCGCGACGAAGCCGGTTGTGTCGCCGGAAGCGTTGTCGCGCGAGGTGAACGCCTCGAGGAAGGCGAGGCCTTCGAGCAGGTCGCCGAAGCCGGACAGTCCGCGGCGCAGTTCGCCCGCCGGCACGTAGTGCAGCACGTCGCTGCAGACGATCAGGTCGAAGCGCTCGTCGAAGCGCAGTTCGCCGAGCTGGCCGAACGTGGCGAAACCGATGTTGCGCGTGCGGCCGTAGCGCGCCACCGCATATTCGCTCGAATCGAGGCCACGGTAGTCGATGCCCGGGCGCAGCTTCTTCAGGTGCGCGCGCCACGGCGCCTCGCCGCAGCCGACGTCGAGCACGTTGCGCAGGGGTCGCGCGAGGTAATACTCGGCCAGGTGCACGACCATCGCGACCTTGCGCGCGAGTTCCGCGCGCGAGCCGACGCGATGCTTTTCGTTGCGATACCACTTCTCGAAATAGGCGTGGTCGTACTGCTTGGCCATCGTCGCTTCGCCGGTTGCGGAGCGCGCATGGTAGGGCAGCGCCGGGAACGCGGGTAGGGAACGCGCGTCGGCGCGATTCAAGCTTCCGACGCGATGGCCTCCGGCGCGCCGGCGCGGCGGCGATCGCAGGCGAACGCGATCGCGCCGGCCAGCAGCACGGCGTGGAACGTCGCCAGGCGCCACAGCAGGAGGGCCGATCCGAGCGCGCCGAGCGGCGCCCACGACGACAGTGCGGCGGCGAGCGCGACATCGCCGCCGCCGATGCCGGCCGGTGCGCCGGTCCATTGCGCGGCGTGCAGCGCGACCGACTGCGCGACGAACACGAGGCCGAACGGCAACACGTGTCCGAGCGCGACGAGCGCGAGCCAGAGCACGCCGTAGCGCGCCAGCCACTGCACCGCGACGCTCGCCGCCAGCACGAGGTTGACCAGCGGCGAGCCGCTGCGCAGGCGCGCGAGGTCGGTCGCGACCTGTGCGCAGAAGGCCCGCACGCGTTCGCGCCGCGAACGCAGCCAGCGCACGCGCAGCAGCAGGGCGCGCAACGGCGGCCAGCAGCGCGCGCGCAATCGCCAGCCGGCGAAGGCGATCGCGACCACGGCCGACACGACGGCAGCCGGCAGCCAAGCGAAGGCATGCCACGCTCGCGGCACCGCGTCGCCGATGCCGAACGCGCAGGCGAGCGGCAGCGCGATGGCGAAGAACACGGTGTCGAGCGCCTGGTCCGCGGCGGACAGCGCGACGCCCGCCGCGGCAGGCATGCCGCCGCGACGCAGCAGCAGTACCGTTGCCGGATAGCCGCCGGCACCGGCCGGCGTGATCTGGAACGCGGCGTCGCTGGCGAACGCGGTGATCAGCGCGCGGCCGTTGCCGATGCGATGGCCGAGTCGCAGCGCCAGCACGCGCAGCTTGACCGCGCGCGCGATCGCGCTGGCACCTGCCAGGGCGAGCAGGGCGAGGATGCCGAGACGCGGGATCGACCCCGCCGCGACGAGCGCGTCGCGGCCGCCGAGCACGAGCGGCACGGCGAAGCCGGCGGCGACCGCCGCCGTGCCGGCCAGCCATAGCAGCGGTCGCTTCATGCGAGATCCAGCGCGGCGGACTTGGTCAGCGCGCTGCGCCTGGCCAGCAGCGCGCGCACCAGGCGGCGCCACGCGTCGACGAGGTCGTCGTGCCGCGCGTCGGCCGGATGCAGCGCGAGGCGCAGCAGCGGTGCGTTCGCGGCCAGCGCCGGCGCGGCGGCGAGCCAGCACCGGCTGCTCCAGCGTCGCCATGCGCTGCGTGCCGACGCGGAAATGGCCGGTGCGGCATGGCGCCGGCCGTCGGCGATCGTTTCGAGGAAGCCGTGCGTGCCGGTGTAGCGCAGCGGCGTGGCGCGCAATGCCGCGCGCGCGCCGCGGCCGAGCAGCCACGCCGGCGCGATGAAGCCGCGCGCATTCCAGCCGAGCCGGTCGAACAGTTCCATGCCGGCCTGCAGCCGCGTGGCGGCGTTCTCCCGAGCGAGCGCGGCGAATTCGCCTTCGTTCGCGGTCAGCACGCGCCGGCGCAGCCATTGCGCCGGCGTGCGCGGCGGCGGCGCGTCGTCGAGGTGGAAGTAGCCGTGCAGCGCGACTTCGTCGCCGCGCGCGATGCGGGCGTCGATCGCGCGGCGGAAAGCCGGGTCGGCGTCGATGCGGCCGCGGTGATGGTAGTCCGGCACGACCAGCAGGGTCAGCGGGGGCGATCCGGAAGCGTCGAGCACGGCGAGCAGGCGCGCGCACTGCGGCCAGGTCGCCGGCGCGACGTCGTGGATCGCGATGCACAGGCGGCCGTTCACGATGCCTCGACCGGTGCGCGCGGCGCGTCCACGCCGCGTTGCGGCGCATGCGCATGCACGAGGTCGACATAGCGTTGCAGCAGCAGCGCGAAGCTGCGCTCCCACAGGAACTCGCGCTGCACGCGCTCGCGCGCGAAACGGCCGATCGCGGCGTGGTCGCGTGCGTAGAGCCGGCGCACCGCGTCGGCGAGCGCGCCGGCGTCGTCCGGCGCGGCGAGTTCGCCGACGTCGTCGCCGACCAGTTCGGTGATTGCGCCGGCGCGCACCGCGACGACCGGGCGCGCGCAGGCCATCGCCTCGATCACGATCATGCCGAACGTCTCGTGGCGGCCGGCGTGGATCAGCGCGTCGCAGCCCGCCAGCAGGCGCGCGAGGCCGACGCTGTCCTGCTGGTAGGGCAGCATCGTCGCGTTCGCGCCGAGGCGTCCATGGCGTTCGCCGCCGACCAGCAGCAGGTGGTACGGCGCGCCGAGCCGTTCGAACGTCTTCAGCAGCAGCGGGATCTCCTTCTCGCGCGCCATGCGGCCGGCGAATACGAGCAGGCGCGTGTCGAGCGGCAGGCCGAGCCGGCGACGCAGCTCCGGATCGGCGCGGCGCGGATGGAACGCCTCGCCGTCGACGCCGAGCGGCTGCACCGCGACGTTGGCGATGCCGAGATCGCCGAGGCGTTCGGCGATCAGCCGGCTCGGCGCGAGCACGAGGTCGAAACGGCGATACAGCTGGCGCAGGTAGGCGCCGGCCGCGCGGCCGATCGACGGCGCGAAGCGGTCGGCGAACAGGCGCGCGAGATCCGAGTGCGCGAATGCGACCGTCGGCACGCCGAGTTCGCCGGCGACGCCGAGCGCGGTCCACGCAAGATGATACGGATCGGCGACTTCGACCAGGTCCGGTTTCAGGCCGCGCAAGGTGCGCGCCCATTCGCGGATATCCAGCGGCAGGCGGTAGCCGCCGCCGAACGGGATGCGCGGGCTGGCCAGTTCGATCACGCCGGGCACGCGCGCGGCGGTGCGCGGGCCGGGCACCAGCAAGGTGTGGCGCACGTCCGCGCAGGAGGCGAAATGCCGCCGCTTCGCCAGCAGGTAGCGCTTGACGCCGCCGCTGTGCGGCGCGAAGAACAGGGTCACGTCGACGATGTGCATTGCGGTCATCGGCTCATGCGGCGCGGCATCCGGCCATCAGGCCGTCGCAGCATGACCGGCGTGTGACGGGGCAACGGGGCAGGCAGAACGACCTGGCAAGCGGGAGTTTCCTCAAACCTGGACGCCGGCCCGTCCGCTGTCGACGTGCAGGCTGAGCAGGGTACGCGCGGCGGTGTCCGGATCGGCGACGTCGTCGACGATGCGGAAATCGCTGCGCCACAGCCGCGGCGTGATCTCGCAGCGCAGGTAGCCGCGCCAGCGGCTGTCGAACCGGCGGATGTGCGGATTGCGCGGCAGGTCGCGCGCGCGCTGCTCGAAGTCGTCGCCGGCCGCGCTGATCGAGGTGCCGACGAATTCGCTGGCGACGACCGGACTGGCCTCGTCGTCGAAATCGGTCTTGAGGTCGGCCGCGTAGAACGCGTGCATGTCGCCGCCGAGCGTGACCACGTTCGGAATGCGCCGCTCCGCGACGAAGCCGAGCAACTGCGCGCGTGCGCCGGCGTAGCCGTCCCAGCCGTCGCTCCAGACCTGCTCGCGATCGTCGTCGCCGCGCGAGACGAACGGCGCGATCAGGGTCTGCTGCGCGATCACGTTCCAATGCGCGTCGCTGCCGGCGAGGCCTTGCTCGAGCCAGCGTTGCTGTCCGGCGCCGAGCATCGTCTGTGCCGGCGACCAGCGCTGCGCGCAGTCGTCGATCATCTCGCCGCGCTCCGCGCAGGCGTGCGCGGAGCGGTACTGGCGATCGTCGAGCAGGTTGATCGCGGCGAGATCACCGTAGCGGAAACCGCGATACAGCGGCATGCCGCCGGCGGTCGGCTTGTGCCGCACGCGCAGCGGCATGTGCTCGTAGTACGCGCGATACGCGGCGGCGCGGCGCGCGGCGAATCGGTCGAGCGGCTCGCCGTAGTGGGACACGAGGCCGGCATAGTCGTTGGAGACGTCATGGTCGTCCCAGGTCACCAGCCACGGGTACGCGGCATGCGCATGTTGCAGATCCGGATCGGATTTGTAGCAGGCGTGCCGGTTGCGGTAGTCGGCCAGCGTTTCCGCACCGCGAGCGGACTCGTGCCGGCGCACCTGCGCGCCCCATGAACCCTCGTAGATGTAGTCGCCGACGTGCACGACGAGGTCGAGGTCGTCGCCGAGCATGTGCCGGTACGCGCCGAAGTAGCCGTGCTCGTAGTGCTGGCAGGACGCGACCGCGAGGCGCAGCCGGTCGACCGCCGCGCCTTGCGCCGGCAACGTGCGCGAGCGGCCGGTCGGGCTGGCTTCGCCGTTGCAGCGGAACTGGTACCAATACCAGCGATCCGCGCGCAGGCCGTCGACTTCGACATGAACCGAATGCGCCCATTCCGCGCTGGCGACAGTGCTGCCGCGACGCACGATGCGCGTGAGCTGCTCGTCCTCGGCGACGATCCAGTCGACCGCGACGTCGTGCGCCGGCAGGAATGCGGCGTCGGCGTGCTCGCTCGCGATGCGCGTCCAGATCACGAAGCCGTCCACGGCCGGATCGCCGGAGGCGACGCCGAGCGCGAACGGATACGCGTCGAAGCGCGGTCGCGCGAGCAGGCCGCTGCCGAGCGCGACGCCGGCCAGCCCGAGCGTGCCTGCGCCGAGCAGGAAGTGTCGGCGCGACCAGTGGCCGCGCCTGCGGGTCGCGTCGTGCATGCGCAGCCGGCGGCGGTGAAGGCGGCCGCAGCATCGCGGCCGTGCGTGGCAGCGCGATGGCTCGCGCGTTGCGGATTGAAGTCAGCCGGCGGTGCGCGCGCAGGTCGTTCTTCAGCCCGCGGGGCGTGTCGCACGCCGGACAGACGATGTCCGCGGATGCGGAAACACGACGCGCGCCGGTTCGGTGCGGCCGGCGTCGGAAGGATCGTAGCCGGCCAGTTGCGCGATCTGCCCGCGCAGCGCGGCATCGCGCAGGTTCGTCAGGAACTGCTGCATGACCGGCTCGGCCAGCGCGTCGTCGCGGCACAGGAAGAAATAGCGTTCGCTGACCAGCGGCACGAAGCCGAGGCCGAAGCGGCGTGCCGGCACTTCGAGGCCGAAACCGACGTCGGCCATGCCGCTGCCGACATAGGCGGCGACGGCCGCGTGCGTGTATTCGACGCTTTCGTAGCCGTCGATCGCGCGCGCGTCGACGTCGGCCTGCTGCAGCAGCAGGTCGAACAGCAGGCGCGTGCCGGAACCGGCGCGGCGGTTGACGAAGCGCAGGTCGCTGCGCGCGAGGTCGGCGAGTCCGTGGATCACCTTCGGATTGCCGGGCGCGACCACCAGGCCCTGGCGGCGCGTCGCCAGGTGGATCACGGTCCAGTCGTCGCGCACGCGCCGCGCGTAGTGCGCGGCTGCCGCCGCTTCGAGTTCGCCGATGGGCAGGTGCAGGCCGGCGAGGTCGCATCCGCCATCCAGCAGCGCGTTCAGCGCTTCGTCGGATGCGCGGTACTTGAGGTCGATCGGGATTTCGCGCTCGACCAGCCATTGGCGCAACGCCTCGACCGCGAAGCCGTGGCTCGCCTGCAGGCGCAACACCGGTTGCGCGACCGACAGCGCCCGTTCGATCTCGACCTCGACTTCGGAGGCGAGGCTGTCGAGCAACGGCGTCAGTCGCGCCGAGATGCGTTGGTCGGCCCAGGCCAGGCGTTCGCCGAGCGCGGTGAGCTTGGCGCCGCGGCCGCGCTGGCTCTCGACCAGCGGCCGGCCGAATGCGCGCTCGCCGTCGCGCAGCAGGCCCCAGGCGTAGCGGTAGGTCAGGCCGGCTTCGCGGCAGGCCGCGGCGAGCGTGCCGCCGCGCTGGATGCCGACCAGCAGGGTCGTCAATCGCGGCACCAGCGGGCTGCCGTCGGCATGGCGCAACTGCCAGTGTGCGTCGATCGTCACCTTGAACATGCCGATGCGTATCCGTGGCAAGAAATGCTTTCAAAAGCCTATTGTAGACTTTCGTAGCGTGGCGCACAGTCGCCGTCCGGTCGACGATGCGCGCTTCCAATAAGCTCACGGCAGCCTATTGGAGTCTTCCCGACCGAAACCGGAGGCAGCATGAGCGGCACGCTCGATGTCGGCGTCGCAGGACGCCCAGCGACAGGAATCCTTGCAAAGGAACGTTCGGTGGCCGGCCCCGGTTTCAACCGATGGCTGGTGCCGCCCGCGGCGCTCTGCATCCACCTGTGCATCGGCATGGCCTATGGCTTCAGCGTGTTCTGGTTGCCGATGACGAAGCTGTTGTCGGGCACCGACGCGACCGCTTGCGCGAACCTCGGTTTCCTCGCCGCGCTGACCACCACGACCTGCAACTGGAGCGTGCCGCAGGTCACCCACATCTTCGAGACCTTCATCGCGATGCTCGGCGTGTCGGCTGCGATCTGGGGCGGCTGGCTCGAGCATGCCGGACCGCGCAAGGCCGGCTTCATCGCCGCGTCGTGCTGGGGCGGTGGCCTCGTGCTCGGCGGCATCGGCGCGATGACGCACCAGTTGTGGCTGCTGTACCTCGGCTGCGGCGTGCTCGGCGGCATCGGCCAGGGGCTTGGCTACATCACGCCGGTGTCGACGCTGATCAAATGGTTCCCGGACCGGCGCGGCATGGCCACGGGTTTCGCGATCATGGGCTACGGCGGCGGCGCGATGGTCGGCGCTCCGCTCGCGGTCGCGCTGATGAAGCACTTCTCCGTCGACGGTTCGCAGGGCGTCGCGGCGACCCTGATCGCGATGGGCGTGATCTATTTCGTCGTGATGAGCATCGGCGCGTTCGGTTTCCGCGTCGTGCCGAGCGGCTGGCGTCCGGCCGGTTGGACGCCGCCGGAACGCGGCAACGCCAACGCGATGATCACCCAAGGCCACGTGCACCTCGACCGCGCCTGGAAGACGCCGCAGTTCTGGCTGGTGTGGACCGTGCTCTGCCTCAACGTCACCGCCGGCATCGCGGTGATCGCGATGGCCAGCCCGATGTTCCAGGACGTGTTCGGCGCGAAGCTGCTCGGCGTCGCCGACGCCGGCACGTTGAGCGCGGCGCAGAAGGCGGCGATCGCCGCCGCCGCCGCCGGCCTGGTCGGCTTGATCAGCCTGTTCAACAGCCTCGGCCGCTTCGGCTGGGCTTCCCTGTCCGATCATCTGGGCCGCAGGAACACCTACTGCGTGTTCTTCGTGCTCGGCATCGCGCTGTACTGCTCGCTGCCGACGCTCGGCCACCACGGCCAGGCGGCGCTGTTCGTGATCGCGGTCTGCCTGATCCTGTCGATGTACGGCGGCGGCTTCTCGACCGTGCCGGCCTACCTCGCCGACCTGTTCGGCACGCAGATGGTCGGCGCGATCCACGGCCGCCTGCTGACCGCGTGGTCGGTCGCCGGCATCGTCGGCCCGCTGCTGATCGCGGCGTTGCGCCAGGCGCAGCTCGACGGCGGCGTGCCGCAGAACCTCGTCTACGATCGCACCTTGTACCTGATGGCGTTCTTGCTGCTGTGCGGCCTCGTCTGCAACCTGCTGGTGCGCCCGGTGAAGCCGTCGGCATTCATGAGCGAGGCGGAACTCGCACGCGAGCGCGCGCTGCAGCACGAGGGCCATACCGACGTGCAGGCACGCGATGCCGCGCGCGGCGCGTTCGGCATCGGCGGCGTGCTGGCGTGGCTCGGCGTCGGCATACCGTTCCTGATCGGCGTATGGATCGCGCTGTCGAAAGCCGCGGCGCTGTTCTGAGGAGGGCCACGATGACGTGCGCGCATTCCTTTCCCCGAGCCACCCGTTCCTATCGCCGCGGTTCATCGGCCGCGGCGCATCCTTGAAAACAGGTCCGTCGACATGGCAGCCCAGCCGCTACCCCTCAATCCACCCCGTCGGCGCAATCCAGCCGACGGTCTTGCGCCCGCCGCCGCCGAAGCGGTGCGGCAGGCGGTGGCTGCGCAGCGCGGTCGCCCCGGCGCGCTGATGCCGGCGCTGCACGGCGTGCAGCACGCGCTGGGCTACGTGCCACCGGAAGCGCTGGCGCTGGTCGCGCATGAACTCAATCTCACGCGCGCCGAAGTGCATGGCGTGGTCAGTTTCTATCACCACTTCCGCAGCGCGCCGCCGGGACGGCATGTGCTGCAGCTGTGTCGTGCCGAAGCCTGCCAGGCGCTCGGCGCGCGCGCGCTGGAGGCGCATGCCAAGCAGGTGCTCGGCATCGATTTCCACGAGACGACGGCCGATGGCGCGATCACCTTGGAGCCGGTGTACTGCCTCGGCAATTGCGGCTGCGGACCGTCGGTGCTGGTCGGCGATGACGAGCTGCATGCGCGCGTGACGCCGGCGGATTTTGATGCTCTTGTTGAAAAGTGCGGCCAAGGACGGCCGCTGGTGGATCATCCGGAGTCTACGGTCGTGCCGTCACGCGCGACGGGTCACGATTGCGGCGATCCTGGACGGATCGCAAAGGCGAGAATATTCGTCCCGCGCGATGCGACGGCGCTGGCGCTCGGCGCCGAACGCGTCGCCCGGGCGATTGCGGAAACTACTCGGGCGCGCGGTATCGACATCGAATTGGTGCGCAACGGTTCGCGCGGCATGTTCTGGCTCGAGCCGATGGTCGAAGTCGAAACGGCGGCCGGCCGCGTCGCCTATGGTCCGGTCCGTGCCGATGAGGTCGCCGCATTGTTCGATGCCGATTTCCACCGCGGCGGCGCGCACGCGCTTCGACTCGGCGTGGTCGAGGAGATGGACTGGTTCAAGCGGCAGGAGCGGCTCACGTTCGCGCGCGTCGGCATCACCGATCCACTCAGCGTGGAGGACTACGTCGCGCACGGTGGCTACCGCGGCCTGCGCAATGCGCTTGCGATGGACGGCGCCGGCATCGTGCAGGCGGTCGCCGACTCCGGCCTGCGCGGCCGCGGCGGCGCCGCGTTCCCGACCGGCATCAAGTGGAAGACCGTGCACGGCACGGCGTCCGCGCAGAAATACATCGTCTGCAACGCCGACGAAGGCGATTCGGGCACGTTCTCCGATCGCATGCTGATGGAAGGCGATCCGCTGTGCCTGGTCGAGGGCATGACGATCGCCGGCATCGCGGTCGGCGCGACGCAGGGCTACATCTACCTGCGCAGCGAATATCCGCACGCGCACCGCGCGCTGGAGGCGGCGATCGCGAATGCGTATGCGGCCGGATACCTCGGCGACGACGTGGCCGGCAGCGGCAAGCGCTTCGATCTCGAAGTGCGGCTCGGCGCCGGCGCCTACATCTGCGGCGAGGAAACCTCCTTGCTCGAAAGCCTCGAAGGCAAGCGTGGCCAGGTTCGCTTCAAGCCGCCGTTGCCGGCGATCGAGGGCCTGTTCGGCCAGCCGACGGTGATCAACAACGTGATCTCGTTCGCCTCGGTGCCGATCATTCTCGACAAGGGTGCCGGGTTCTACCGCGACTACGGCGTCGGCCGTTCGCGCGGCAGCTTGCCGATCCAGCTCGCCGGCAACCTCAAGCGCACCGGACTGGTGGAAAAGGCGTTCGGCCTGACCTTGCGCGAGCTGCTGTACGACTGGGGTGGCGGTTCGCGATCCGGGCGGCCGATCCGCGCGGTGCAGGTCGGCGGCCCGCTCGGCGCGTACCTGCCCGAATCGCAGTTCGATACCGTCGTCGACTACGAATCCTTCGCCGCGGCCGGCGCGATGCTCGGCCACGGCGGCATTGTCGCATTCGACGACAGCGTCGACATGCTCGAGCAGGCGCGCTACGCGATGGAGTTCTGCGCGGTCGAGTCCTGCGGCAAATGCACGCCGTGCCGGATCGGTTCGACGCGCGGCGTCGAGGTGATCGACCGCATCCGCTCGAACGTCGAGCGCGAGAAGAATTTCGCCGTGCTGAACGACCTGTGCGAAACGATGCGCTACGGCTCGCTGTGCGCGCTCGGCGGCTTGACCCCCGATCCGGTGGTCAGCGCGCTGAAACACTTCCCGGAAGATTTCGCGGTGCGGGTATGAAGCGGCGCGCGCCATTCCCGAACCACCGCCGCGGCGCTTTCCGGGCGGTTGGAACATGTCGTCGCGCGCGCATGCCGCGCGCTGGAGGTTGAAATGCGTTCGATAGCCGAAACCGATCTGGGCACCCCGATCTCGGTGCAGCGCCAGCACGTCACGCTGGAGATCGACGGTCGCGAAGTCAGCGTGCCGGCGGGCACCTCGGTGCTGCGCGCGGCCGCCGAAATCGGCATCCAGATCCCGAAGCTGTGCGCGACCGAATTGCTCGATGCGTTCGGTTCGTGCCGCCTGTGCCTGGTGCAGATCGAAGGCATGCGCGGCTATCCGGCCTCGTGCACGACGCCGGTCGCGGCCGGCATGAAGGTGACGACGCAGAATGCCAGGCTCGGCGGCATCCGCCGCGGCGTGATGGAGCTGTACATCTCCGATCATCCGCTCGATTGCCTGACCTGTCCGGCCAACGGCCACTGCGAGCTGCAGGACATGGCCGGCGCGGTCGGCCTGCGCGACGTGCGCTACGGCTACGACGGCAAGAACCACGTCTACGCGGAAAGCCGCCAGCCGGTGCCGAAGGGGTTCGGCGAAATCGCGGCGGCGCGTACGCAGGACGGCAAGAACCCGCTCTTCGCCCCGAAGGACGAGTCCAATCCGTACTTCACCTTCGATCCGTCCAAGTGCATCGTCTGTTCGCGCTGCGTGCGCGCCTGCGACGAGCAGCAGGGCACGCTCGCGCTGACGATCCAGGGCCGCGGATTCGATTCGAAGGTGTCGGCCAGCCAAGCCGAGTCGTTCATCGATTCCGAATGCGTTTCCTGCGGCGCTTGCGTGCAGGCCTGTCCGACGGCGACCCTGAGCGAGAAATCGTTGATCGACATGGGCCAGGCCGAGCACAGCGTGGTCACCACCTGCGCGTATTGCGGCGTCGGCTGTTCGTTCCGCGCCGAGATGAAGGGCGAGGACATCGTGCGCATGGTGCCGAACAAGGACGGCCATGCGAACCACGGCCATTCCTGCGTGAAGGGCCGCTTCGCGATCGGCTACGCGACGCATCCGGACCGCATCCTGAAGCCGATGATCCGCGCGAAGATCTCCGACCCGTGGCGGGAGGTGTCGTGGGAGGAAGCGATCGGCCACGCCGCATCGGAGTTCAAGCGCATCCAGGAGAAATACGGCCGCGATTCGATCGGCGGCATCACCTCCTCGCGCTGCACGAACGAGGAAACCTACCTCGTGCAGAAGCTGGTGCGCGCCGGCTTCGGCAACAACAACGTCGATACCTGCGCGCGCGTGTGCCATTCGCCGACCGGCTACGGATTGAAGAACACGCTGGGCGAATCGGCCGGCACGCAGAGCTTCGATTCGGTGATGAAGGCCGACGTGATCCTCGTCATCGGCGCCAACCCGACCGATGCGCATCCGGTGTTCGGCTCGCAGATGAAGCGCCGCCTGCGCGAGGGCGCGAAGCTGATCGTCGCCGATCCGCGCCGCATCGACCTGGTGCGCACGCCGCACGTCAAGGCGGATGTCCATCTGAAGCTGCGTCCGGGCACGAACGTCGCGCTGCTCGATGCGCTGGCCCACGTGATCGTCAGCGAAGGACTGGTGAACGAGGCCTTCGTGCGCGAGCGCTGCGAGGCGGAACCGTTCGCGCGCTGGCGCGCGTTCGTCGGCGATCCGCGCCACTCGCCCGAGGCGATGGAGGAAGTGACCGGCGTGCCGGCCGCCGACGTGCGCGCGGCAGCGCGGCTGTATGCGACCGGCGGCAACGGCGCGATCTACTACGGCCTCGGCGTGACCGAGCACTCGCAGGGCTCGACCGCGGTGATGGCGATCGCCAACCTCGCGATGGCGACCGGCAACATCGGCCGCGAGGGCGTCGGCGTGAACCCGTTGCGCGGCCAGAACAACGTGCAGGGCTCGTGCGACATGGGTTCGTTCCCGCACGAGTTCACCGGCTATCGCCACGTGTCCGACGACGCGGTGCGCGCGAGCTTCGAGCAGGCGTGGAACGTGCCGCTGCAATCCGAGCCCGGCCTGCGCATCCCGAACATGTTCGAGGCCGCGCTGGAAGGCAGCTTCATGGCGCTGTACATCGAGGGCGAGGACATCGCGCAGTCCGATCCGGACACGCAGCACGTCACCGCCGCGCTCGGCGCGATGGAATGCATCGTCGTGCAGGACCTGTTCCTCAACGAGACGGCGAAGTTCGCGCACGTGTTCCTGCCCGGTTCCAGCTTCCTCGAAAAGGACGGCACGTTCACCAATGCCGAACGCCGCGTGTCGCGCGTGCGCAAGGTCATGCAGCCGAAGAACGGATATGCCGACTGGGAAGTCACCCAGTTGCTGTCGAACGCGATGGGCTATCCGATGAACTACGCGAACCCGTCCGAGATCATGGACGAGATCGCGCGGTTGACGCCGACCTTCACCGGCATCAGCTACGCGCGCATCGACGAGCTGGAAAGCATCCAGTGGCCGTGCAACGAGGCGGCGCCGGAAGGCACGCCGACGATGCATGTCGGCGAGTTCGTGCGCGGCAAGGGCCGCTTCCTCGTCACCGAGTACGTGCCGACGCGCGAGAGGGTCAACGCGAAATACCCGCTGATCCTGACCACCGGCCGCATCCTCAGCCAGTACAACGTCGGCGCGCAGACGCGGCGCACCGGCAACGTCGCCTGGCACGACGAGGATCGCCTCGAGCTGCATCCGCAGGACGCCGAGGACCGCGGCATCCGGGACGGCGACTGGGTCGGCATCCAGAGCCGCGCCGGCGAGACCGTGTTGCGCGCATTGGTCGCCGACCGCATGCAGCCCGGCGTCGTCTACACCACGTTCCATTTCCCCGGTTCCGGCGCCAACGTCATCACCACCGACAACTCCGACTGGGCGACGAACTGCCCGGAGTACAAGGTGACCGCGGTGCAGGTGACGCGCGTCAGCCAGCCGTCGGAATGGCAGAAGCGCTTCCACGCGTTCAGCGAGAAGCAGGAGGAGCTGCTGCCGGAGGCGCAACGTGCGCACGCCGTCGGCTGAAGCGGCGGGGCGCGCGGGCGACGGCGCGGCGCAGGCGGAATCGTCGCCCGGCTACGCGCTGCGCGAAGTGCGGCGCTGGCGCGGCGGCCGCGAAGAGGCCGCGCAGGATCGCATCGCCGAGGAGGTCCCGATCGCGCTGCTCTACAACGATCGCCCGCACGTCGTGATGATGGCGACGCCGCGCGACCTCGAGGATTTCGCGCTCGGTTTCTCGCTTTGCGAAGCGGTGATCGATGCGCCGGGCGAACTCGAATCGATCGAACCGCACCACCTGCTCGAAGGCATCGAGCTGCGCCTGCGGGTGCCGGCGGCGCGCGCGGAGGCGCTCGAAGCGCGCCGGCGCAACCTGACCGGGCGCACCAGCTGCGGCCTGTGCGGCGCGCAGGCGCTGGAAGACGCGTTGCGCCAGCCGCCGCCAGTGCGCGGCGGCCCGCGCATCGACACGGCGGTCCTGCAACGCGCGCTCGCGCAAATGCACGAACGCCAGCCGCTGAATGGAGCCACCGGCGCCACGCACGCGGCCGCCTGGGCGCGCGTGGACGGCGAGATCGCGTTGCTGCGCGAGGATGTCGGCCGCCACAACGCGCTCGACAAGCTGGTCGGCGCGATGACGCGCGCGAACGAGGATCCGCAGGGCGGCTTCCTCGTCGTCACCAGCCGTGCCAGCTACGAAATGGTGCAGAAGGCCGCGACCGCCGGCATCACCCTGCTCGCGGCGATTTCGGCGCCGACCGCGCTGGCGATCCATCTCGCCGACGAGAGCGGACTCACCCTGGTCGGTTTCGCGCGACGCGACGGCCACGTCGTCTACAGTCATGCGCAGCGCATCCGTGGCGCGCTGCCGGAGAACGCGGAATGAGCAGCGGCTTGCAGCACCTGGTCCAGATGGCGAACGACATCGGCGCCTATTTCGCCTCCGAACCCGATCGCGCGATCGCGCTGGACGGCATCGCGACGCATGTCCGGCGCTACTGGGAGCCGCGCATGCGGCGGCAGATCTATGCGCACCTGGATGCCGGCGGTGCGGGCATCGACGAATTGCCGCTGGCGGCGTTGCGCCAGCTCGCGGCGAAGGAACGGGCCGAGCAGGAGCGCGCTGCCACGCCGTGACGCACCGTTTCGCCCCGCGCGGGCGAATTCACGGCGTCGTGCCGTCGGGCGATTCCCAACGGCGGCTCATGGTCCAAGCGCGAACGGGCACAGGTGGTTCCAGATCTCGCCGAGATGCGCCTGCGTATAGGTGTGGCCGCCGGCGAACACCGTGTAGAACAGGTTGCGGTTCGTGACCCATCCGCCGTTCTGGAAGCGCGTCGCGTCGCCGGCTGCGGTGTACGGTGCGCTGTAGAGCGGGTCGGTGTTGCCGAGATGGATGTCGACCGGGATCTTCGGCTGTGCGCCGGACAGCAGAGCGGCGCAGGTCGGCGGATACGAGCCGTTGTCGGTGCAGGCGTATTGCTCCAGCGAGCCGGCGCTGACGCCGTAGGCGGCGAAGTAGTCGGTGTTGTTCAGCGCCAGCGCGTGGCCGTAGTGGGCGCCGGCCGAGAAGCCCCACAGGTAGATGCGGCTGCGCTCCACGTTGTAGCTCGCGATGGCGTCGTCGAGCACGGCGCCGATCTCCGCGCCGTCGCCGCTGGCGCCCCAGCCGCCCTGGGTCGAGTTGCCGACCGGGGCGATGACGATGAAGCCGCCGTTGTCGGCGCGCGCTGCCCAGTCGTTGCGCACCTGCTGCGCCGCCGCCGGCATCGACGCGACCGCGGCCGATCCGCGCAGCGCGAGCAGCAGCGGCCATGATCGCGACGGCGCGTAGTTCGCCGGCAGGTGCAGGTAGTAGCTGCGCGTGCCGCCGAGCCCGGGCACCGTGATCGTGCGCGTGACGTTGCCGGGATAGGCGCCGCCGCTGCCGTTCGACGGGTCGTGCGGAATTGCCGCGGCGGACTCGAAGCCGCTGGCGAAGAGGCCGTCGGAAGCCGGGCACGACGATCCCGGCAGGCGGACCGTGCTGGCGGCTTCGGCGGCGGATAGGGCGAGGAGGGCGGGAAGGACGGGTAGCGCGCGCAGGAGGGTCATGCCGCGATCATCGCCATCGCGCGGTTAATCGGGCGTGCGATCGCCGTTATCCCGGCGTGAGCCGGGCCGATGCCGTACGCAATCGTAGGGTTGCCGCGCCGGGAGCGTGGCCGCAGTCGGAATTGCGGCGGCGCACGATGGCCAGATCGCCGAACTTGCGGCTAAGATCGCTACTAATTCGTTATGAACCCGCAAAGCAGCCGTTGTCAGAAGGAGCGTCGTATGCAGCGTAGAACCCGTGGAACCTGGCTCGCCCCGTCGCTGGCCGCGCTGCCGCTCGCACTTGCAGCCGCCTTCGGCGCGCAGGACGCACAGGCGAGCGCTTTCCAGCTCAAGGAAAACAGCGTGCAAGGTCTCGGGCGGGCGTTCGCGGGCGAGGCGGCGGCACCCGGCGATTGCGCGGTCGTCGTCAACAACCCGGCCGCGATCGGCGACCTCGGCACGACCAACTGCGCGCAGGCCGACATCAACGTCATCAATTTCTCGACCAAGTTCCACGGCAGCGGCCATGACGTGTTCGGCGCCCCGCTGACCGGCGGCAATGGCGGCGACGGCGGCACCACCAAGCCGGTGCCGGCGATGTACTTCACGCATGCGCTGAACGACCAGTGGGCGGTCGGCGCCGCGGTCGGCGCGCCGTTCGGTTTCCAGACCGAATACGACGACCGTTCGATGCTGCGCTACGAAGGCGTCGAGTCGAAGCTCGAATCGATCGCGCTGACGTTCTCCGCCTCGTACAAGATCAACGACCAGTTCTCCCTCGGCGGCAGCATCATCGCGCAGCGCACCAGCGCGAACCTCACCCAGGCGATCGACTTCGGCACCGTGCTCGCCGCGCCGACCAACGGCCAGATCCTGCCGCAGGAAGCCGACGGCTTCGGCGGCCTCAAGGGCGACGACTGGGGCTACGGTTTCGGCCTCGGCGCCTTGTGGAAGCCGACCGACAAGGATCGCATCGGCGTCAATTTCCATTCGCAGATCGACCACACGCTGACCGGCGACGCGAAGTTCCAGGTGCCGTCGAACATCGCCCCGCTGCTCGGCGGCGCGTTCGTCACCGGCCCCGGCCAGGCCGACTTCGACACGCCGTGGTTCGTGACCGGCAGCTGGTGGCACACCGTCGACGAGCGCCTCAGCTTCGGTGTCGACGTCAGCTATACGCACTGGTCGAGTTTCAAGACGCTCGACATCGTCTATGCCAATCCGAAGCAGGCGCCGTATGCGTCCCCGCAGCTGTTCGACTGGGACAACACCTGGTTCTACTCGTTCGGCGGCGACTATCGCCTCAACGACCAGTGGACCTTGCGCGCGGGCGTCGCCTACGACCAGACGCCGACCAACGACGTCACGCGCACCCCGCGCGTGCCCGACGGCGATCGCACCTGGGTGTCGTTCGGTGTCGGCTACAAGGCCAGCGAGAACCTGAAGTTCGACGCCGGCTTCGTCCACCTGTGGGTCAGCGACGGCAAGGTCGATCACGAGGCATCGACGAAGAGCGTGCTGACGGGCCAGTTCCAGAGCAAGGGCAACGTGCTCGGCATCTCCGGCCAGTACTTGTTCTGACGTTCAACGGTTTGGGGAGAGTGTCGACGGGCACCTTCGGGTGCCCGTCGTTTTTTGTGCGGTTGTGCTTGCGCGATCCGTCCTGGATCGCCGTTATCTGGCCTGACCGACGTGCGATGAAGGCCGAGTCTTCGGCTGGTCCACTCGCGGCCATCCATGGCTGTACTTTTCGCCAACAACACGCAGCTATGGAATGTCGTGCTGCATGGTTTGCGCTGGTTCGAAAAGGTGTCGGTGAGTGGGCAGATGGGGTTCGCGGAACGATGCGACCTGTCTCACTTTTCTCCATCGAAGCCATTCGCGAACAGGAAATCCCAGCTCTGGTTCTCGTAGGGGCCCGGATCGGTCGCGCCGAAGCGCGTGCGCGGTTTCGCGTCGAGATCGAGGGCGCCCAGCGCGTAGTACGGCACCGGCGCGAGTCCACGATTGATGAACGGGGAATCGTCGCGCAGGCGGAGATCGCCATTGGCTGCGTCGACGAAGCGCGGGTCGCCGGCCAGCGCGTTCATCGCGACGAGCGGCAGGTTGCCGCTGACGGTGCCGACGAGACTGTAGTCGGCGCTCGCGCTGCCGTCACCGATGCCGATCACCGCACCACCCTCGACGTTGACGTCGGAGATGGCGTTGTCGAAGAACAGGCTGTTGAGGATGTCCATGCGTACGCCGCCGGCGAGCCCGGCGCCGATACCGCAGCCGCGCGTACCTTGGCCTGCGCAGCGGCCACGCGTGAACGTGCTGTTGGCGATCGTGACCGCGGGCGACACGTTTCCGGCCGTGGCGTTGAGCGTGATCGCGACGTGGCCGTAGGCCGACGCGGACGCGCTGTTGTCGTCGAACAGGCTGTTCGCGATGCGGATGAAGCCATTCTTCGCGTAGAGGTTCGCGCCGCCGCCGAAGTAGCCTTCGTTGTTCGCCACGATCACGTTCTCCAGCCAGAGTTCGGTGAACGCGTCCGAGAACGAGTCCATGTCGATGCCGCCGCCGCGCTGGAACGTCGTCGAGTCGCCGTAGCCGTTGCGCAGGCTGAGGTTGACGACGGCGAGGCGGGTGCTCTGCGTCGTGCCGGCCGGCGGATTGTGGAAGATGCGCAGCGCCTGGTGCTGGCCGGCGCCGTCGAGAATCGTGCGTGACGCGTCCGTGCGCATTTGCGCGCAGTCGTTGCCGTCGACGGTGTACCAGCCGCCGGAAATCGTGAGCCAGCCGGCGGTCTGCGCCGAGTACAGGAACGAACCGTTGAATGTGGTGTAGACGCCTTCGCGCAGCTTGATCTCGTCGTCGCCTGGCGAGGCCGCGGCGGCGGTCAGCGCCTGCTGCAGTTCGTTGTGGTCGCGCACGCACCAGCTTGCTGCATGCGACGCCGACGCGCTGGCCAGCACGGCCAGTGCGGACATGCTGCCGAGAAGGGCGGGTCCGTATTTCATGCCTGTGTCTCTCGTGGAGGGCACAGGGTGAATACGAGGTTCGGGCGTGAATCCCCCAACCGGTGCCGGCGCTCCGCGCGGAGCGCCGGGTCATGCGGTCATTCGCCCAGCGTCAGCAACGAGGCATTGCCGCCGGCCGCCGTGGTATTGACCGTGACCGTGCGCTCGGTCGCGAAGCGCAGCAGGTAGTGCGGGCCGCCGGCCTTCGGGCCGGTGCCGCTGAGGCCCTCGCCGCCGAACGGCTGCACGCCGACGACCGCGCCGATCTGGTTGCGGTTGACGTAGCAGTTGCCGACCTTTGCGCGGCGCGAGATGTGCTCGATCGTCGCGTCGATGCGGCTGTGGATGCCGAGCGTGAGGCCGAAGCCGGTCGCGTTGATCGCGTCGATGACCTGGTCGAGCTCGCTCGCCTTCCAGCGCACGACGTGCAGTGCCGGTCCGAACACTTCCTGCGTCAGCAGCGACAGCGACGGGATCTCGTACGCGCGCGGCGCGAAGAACGTGCCGTGTTCGCTGCCGGCGACCGGCTTGGCGAGGTTGATCAATGTCGCCTCGCGGTCCATGCGCGCGGCATGGTCTTCGAGGAACTTGCACGACGGCACGTCGATGACCGGGCCGACGTCGGTCGACAGCTTGGCCGGGTCGCCGACGACGAGTTCGTTCATCGCGCCGGACAGCATCTTGATGACCTTGTCGGCGATGTCTTCCTGCACGAACAGCACGCGCGCGGCCGAGCAGCGCTGGCCGGCGGAGTCGAACGCGGAGGCGACGACGTCCTTGACCAGTTGTTCCGGCAGCGCGGACGAATCCGCGATCATCGCGTTCTGGCCGCCGGTTTCGGCGATCAGCGCGGCGATCGGCGCGTTGCGCGCGGCCAGCGTGCGGTTGATCGTCCACGCGGTCTCGGTCGAGCCGGTGAAGCAGACGCCGGCGACGTCGGGCTTGGTCAGCAAGGTGTTGCCGAGCACCGAGCCCTTGCACGGCACGAACTGCAGCACCGCTTCCGGCACGCCGGCTTCGTGCAGCAGCTTGACCGCGGCGTAACCGACCAGCGTGGTCTGGTCCGCCGGCTTGGCGATCACCGCATTGCCGGAGGCGAGGCCGGCCGCGACCTGGCCCATGAAGATCGCCAGCGGGAAGTTCCACGGGCTGATGCAGACGAACACGCCGCGGCCGCGCAGGAACAACTGGTTCGATTCGCCGGTCGGGCCGGGCAGGTTTTCCGGCTGGCCGAACAGCTTGCGCGACATCGCCGCGTAGTAGCGGCACATGTCGGCGGCTTCGCGCACTTCCGAGATCGCGGCCGGGATCGTCTTGCCGGCTTCGCGCACGCACAGCGCGATGAACTCGCCGCGGCGCGCTTCGAGCAGGTCGGCCGCGTGTTCGAGGATCGCGGCGCGGCTCGCGGCGGGCAGCGTGTCCCAGCTTTCCTGTGCGGCGACCGCGTTGGCGAGCGCCTTCTCGATCGTCGCGGCGTCCGCGTTGCGGCTCTGGCCGACGACCTCGCGGCGATCGGCCGGGTTGGTCACGTCGCGCGGCGCTTCGCCGGTGCTCGCGCCCGGCACCAGCGGCGCGGCGATCCACGGCGCATGCGGTGCGTTGACCGCTTCGGCGAGGGCTTTGAGTTCGTTGTCGTTGGCGAGGTTGACGCCCATGGAATTCTTCCTGGATACCGAATTCGAATTCTGCGCACGCACGGCATCTTCACCGTACAGGCCGACCGGCAGCGGGATACGCGGATGCGGCTTGGAGGGATTGGCGCGCACGGTCTCGCACGGGTCGGCGACGAGGTCGCGGATCGACACGTTCTCGTCGACGACGCGGTTCACGAACGAGGTGTTCGCGCCGTTCTCGAGCAGGCGGCGTACGAGGTACGGCAAGAGGTCCTCGTGCGAACCGACCGGTGCGTAGACGCGGCACGGCACATCGAGGTTCTTCGGACCGATCACTTCGCCGTAGAGGTCCGCGCCCATGCCGTGCAGGCGCTGGAACTCGAACGGGCGGCCCTGCGCGTGGTGGTGGATCGCCGCGATCGTGTGCGCGTTGTGCGTCGCGAACTGCGGGTAGATCAATTCATTGCCGGCCGCGAACAGGCGCTTGGCGCAGGCGAGGTACGACACGTCGGTGTTGGGCTTCCTCGTGTAGACGGGATAGCCGACGAGGCCGAGTTCCTGCGCGCGCTTGATCTCCGAGTCCCAATACGCGCCCTTGACCAGGCGCACGCACCAGCGACGCTTGGCCTTGCGCGCGGTCTCGGCGAGCCAGTCGATCACGAACGGGCAGCGCTTCTGGTAGGCCTGCACGGCGAGGCCGAAGCCGTTCCAGCCGTCCAGCGACGGATCGGCGAACACCGCGCCGATGACTTCGAGCGAGAGTTCGAGGCGATCCGATTCCTCGGCGTCGACGGTCATGCCGATGCCGTTCTTCATCGCCAGTTGCGCGAGCTCGAGCAGCTTCGGGACGAGCTCCGCGTGTACGCGCTCGCGCTTGGCGGCTTCGTAGCGCGGATGCAGCGCGGACAGTTTCACCGAGATGGACGGCGCGTCGATCACGCTCTTGAACGGGCCGCGCTTGCCGAGCGCGCCGATCGCGTCCTTGTAGGCCTTGTGGTAGCGCTCGGCGTCGGGTTGCGTCAGCGCGGCCTCGCCGAGCATGTCGTAGGAATAGCGGTAGTCGGCGTTGCCTTTCTCGGCGGAACGGTCGAGCGCTTCGTCGATGGTCCGGCCCATCACGAACTGGTGGCCCATGATGCGCATCGCCTGGCGCACCGCGAGGCGGATCACCGGTTCGCCAGCGCGGCCGACCAGGCGCTTCAGCGCGCCGGTGAAATCGCGGCGCGTGTCGTCGGCGAGGTTGACGAGATGGCCGGTCAGCATCAGGCCCCAGGTCGAGGCGTTGACGAACACCGAATCGCTGCCGCCGAGGTGCTTCTTCCAGTCCGCCTCGCCGAGCTTGTCGCGGATCAGCTTGTCCGCTGTCGCCTTGTCCGGGATGCGCAGCAGCGCTTCCGCCACGCACATCAGCAGCACGCCTTCCTCGCTGGACAGGTCGTACTGGCGCATGAAGGACTCGACCGCGCTCTGCTCCCCGGCCTTCGCACGCACGCGCGCGACCAGCTCGCCGGCGCGCGCCAGCACCAGTTCGCGCTCGGCCGGCGGCAGGCTGGCCTGCGCGAGCAGGTCGTTGACGGCTTCGGTCTCGTCGCGGGACCAGGCGGCCGTGATGCGGGCCCAGGCCGGCTCGGCGGCCGGCAGCAGTTCGGGGAGCAGCGATTCGCTCAAGGCGGTTCTCGGCGGGCAGTGGGCGCTTCCGGAAGCCCGGGTCGCGCGAAGGCGCGTAGTGTAGTCAGGCGGCCGACGGCGGCCAAGATCGGCGGTGGCCATCGGGCGCGCATGGGCGAGGAGGAGGCCGTGCGCCGCGCTTCACGGACGACTGCCCGAAACGCCGCGCCCGGCCGTTGCGGCCGCGTTTCTTCGCACATAGGCGCCTGTCCGGACGCCGTTTGCTGTTGCCGCTGCCGCGCGCGGTCAACTATCATGCCTGTTTCATGCATCCCGATACCCCGAGGCTCCGGCCCGGGGCGGGTTGGCGCGCCGCGACGACGGCGACAACGGCGAATCCGAAAGTACTCGAAACTAGGTGATGGCGATGATTTCATCCGGGGTCCAGCGCGCCAGTCGCGCCCTTGCGTTGCCGGCGTTGCTGGCAAGCGGCGCGGCGTTCGCGAATCCGCAGCCGTGGCAGCTCAACATGACGCCCGGCGTGACGTCGATCTCGCAGCGCATCCACGGCGTGCACATGCTCGCCTTCTGGGTCTGCGTAGCGATCGGCATCGTCGTGTTCGGCGCGATGATCTACGCGATGCTGCGCTTCCGTAAGTCCAAGGGCGCGGTCGCCGCGACCTGGAGCCACAACACCACGATGGAAGCGATCTGGACCGTCGTGCCGATCGTCATCCTGGTCGTGATGGCGTGGCCGGCGACCAAGCTGCTGGTCGACATGGCCAATGTCGAGAACTCCGACATGACCATCAAGGTCACCGGCTACCAGTGGAAATGGCGCTACGAGTACGTCGACTATTTCAAGAAGGCGCCGGCCGGCGTGAACTTCGTTTCCAGCCTGGACGCCGATTCCAACCGTGCGCGCCAGCTCGGTTCGGGCATCGACCCGGCCTCGGTCAAGGACGGCGACTTCAACAGCTACCTGCTCAACGTCGACAAGCCGCTGGTGCTGCCGGTCGGCGTCAAGATCCGCTTCGTGATCACCGCCGACGACGTGATCCATTCCTGGTGGGTGCCGGTGCTCGGCTGGAAGCAGGACGCGATCCCCGGAATCATCAACGACAACTGGACGCAGATCGACACGCCCGGCGTGTACCGTGGCCAGTGCGCGGAACTGTGCGGCAAGGACCACGGCTTCATGCCGATCGTGGTGAAGGCGGTGCCGAAGGCCGAGTTCGAGCAGTGGCTGGCGGCGCAGGAAGCCGAGGCGGCCGCGGCGAAGGCGCCGGCGACCGCGCAGGCCGGCACGCCGGCCGCAACGCAGGGCTGATCCGCCCGCGCGCGGGTTCGCAAGACACGCGGCGGTCACGCAGGCGCCGCACAGAGATTGAGTTGTGCGTTCGTGCTTGAACGCAAAGCAGAAGAGAAAAAGCGGCCATCCGTGGCCGCACTTTCGAGAAGTCGGTGCGTTCCTCCGTGAGCGCGGAAGCAAAAAGAAAAGCGGCCATCCGTGGCCGCACTTTTCAACTTTGAGGTTCCAAGGCCATGGCCGCTGTCAATCCCGCGATCCACGATACGCATCACGATGCGCATGACGACCACGATCACAAGCCGAAAGGCTTCCTGCATCGCTGGCTGTTCACGACGAACCACAAGGACATCGGGACGCTGTACCTGATCTTCTCGCTGACGATGTTCTTCATCGGCGGCTCGATGGCGATGATCATCCGCGCGGAACTCTTCAAGCCGGGCCTGCAGCTCGTGCAGCCGGAGTTCTTCAACGAAATGACCACGATGCACGCGCTGATCATGATCTTCGGCGCGGTCATGCCGGCCTTCGTCGGCCTCGGCAACTGGATGATCCCGCTGCAGATCGGCGCGCCGGACATGGCGCTGCCGCGCATGAACAACTGGTCGTTCTGGATCCTGCCGTTCGCGTTCTTCCTGCTGCTGGCCGAGATCTTCATGCCGGGTGGCGGCCCGCAGGGCGGCTGGACGATGTATCCGCCGCTGGTGCTGGAAGGCGGCAGCAACGTCGCGTTCATGATCTTCGCGATCCACCTGATGGGCATCAGCTCGATCATGGGCGCGATCAACATCATCGCGACGATCCTGAACATGCGCGCGCCGGGTATGGACCTGCTCAAGATGCCGGTGTTCGTGTGGAGCTGGCTGATCACCGCGTTCCTGCTGATCGCGGTCATGCCGGTGCTCGCGGGCGCGGTCACGATGCTGCTCACCGACAAGTTCTTCGGCACCAGCTTCTTCAACGCGGCCGGCGGCGGCGATCCGGTGATGTACCAGCACATCTTCTGGTTCTTCGGGCACCCCGAGGTCTACATCATGATCCTGCCCGCGTTCGGGATCATCTCGGAAATCATCCCGACGTTCTCGCGCAAGCCGATCTTCGGCTACCAGGCGATGGTGTACGCGATCGCGTCGATCGCGTTCCTGTCGTTCATCGTGTGGGCGCACCACATGTTCTCGGTCGGCATGCCGCTCGGCGGCGAGCTGTTCTTCATGTACGCGACGATGCTGATCGCGATCCCGACCGGCGTGAAGGTATTCAACTGGGTCTCGACGATGTGGGGCGGCTCGATGACGTTCGAGACGCCGATGCTGTTCGCGATCGCGTTCGTCATCCTGTTCACGATCGGCGGCTTCTCGGGCGTCATGTGCGCGATCGTGCCGGCCGACTTCCAGTACCAGGACACCTACTTCGTCGTCGCGCACTTCCACTATGTGCTGGTCACTGGCGCGATCTTCGCGATCATGGCGTCGGCGTACTACTGGCTGCCGAAATGGTGCGGCAACATGTATTCGGAGAAGTGGGGCAAGATCCATTTCTGGTCGAGCGTGATCTCGGTCAACGTGCTGTTCTTCCCGCAGCACTTCCTCGGCCTCGCCGGCATGCCGCGCCGCATCCCCGACTACAACGTCGCGTTCGCCGACTTCAACATGATCTCCTCGATCGGCGGCTTCTGGTTCGGCGCCAGCCAGCTGATCTTCGTCGGCGTCATCATCCACGCGGTGTACTTCTCGAAGAACCGCGCCACGATGCAGGTGTGGGAAGGCGCGAAGGGTCTGGAATGGACGGTGCCGTCGCCGGCGCCGCACCACACGTTCACGACGCCGCCGGTGATCACGCCGGGCATGCTGGCCCACGGCGACGTGAGTCATTGATTTTTGCGTTCGTCCTTGAACGCTGCTTCGAAAGGAGACATGACGACGTGAAGTGCGTGTCTCCGGTGGTTCCAGAAGCGGCCATCCGTGGCCGCACTTTTCACCAGACGCACGCGTTCCGGGTAGTCCGCGACAACCAATGAAACAACAGCATCCCGCCAGCAACGACCAGGAAGCCCGTCGCGCGCATGCGCGGCGCACGGCGCTGTGGGTCGGCGGGGTTGCGCTGGCGATCTACGTGATCGCGATCCTGCAGGTCGTGCTGAAGCGATGAGCGAGCAGGCCGACCGCAACCTCGGCGTAGTGAAGATCGGCGCGATCGTCTGCGCCTGCGCGTTCCTGTTCGGCTTCGCGATGGTGCCGGTGTACCGCATCGTCTGCGAGCACGTGCTCGGCATCAAGCTGGCCGAGGGCGCGGTCGACCGCAGCGCGCTGGCCGGCATGACCGAGGACACCAGCCGCACGGTCACCGTGCAGTTCGTCGCCGGCGTCAATAGCAAGCTGCCGTGGGCGTTCGCGCCGGAGCAAGCGACGATCGAGGTGCATCCGGGCAAGCTCACCGAGGTGTGGTTCGACGCGACCAACCATGGCGACGAGGCGATCGTCGGCAACGCGGTGCCGAGCATCGCGCCGAGCAACGTCTCGCCGTACTTCAACAAGACCGAGTGCTTCTGCTTCACCGAGCAGGTGCTCAAGGCAGGCGAGTCGCGTCGCATGCCGGTGCAGTTCTACGTCGACACGCGCCTGCCGCGCGACGTGCGCGAACTCACGCTGTCGTACACTTTCTACGCGAACGAGGTCGCCACGCGGCGGCTTTCCGAAACCGGCTCGCCGTTGCCCGCGGCGGGTTGATCCCCGTATCTGTCGAAACTGATCGAGAACCGCCGCCATGGCCCAAACACAAGGTGCTTACTACGTCCCCCACGGCAGCCATTGGCCGATCATCGGCTCGTTCGGGCTGCTCGGCACGGTTGGCGGCGCCGCGCTCTGGCTGGACGAGGTCGACGCCTGGGGCAAGCCGATCATGGCGCTCGGCATCGCGCTGCTGCTGGTGATGATGTTCGGCTGGTTCGGCACGGTCATCCGCGAATCCGTCGGCGGCAAGTACAACAAGCAGGTCGACACCTCGTTCCGCATGGGAATGATGTGGTTCATCTTCTCCGAGATCATGTTCTTCGCCGCGTTCTTCGGCGCCCTGTTCTATGCGCGCGCTCTGTCGGTGCCGTGGCTCGGCGGCGAAGGCCACGGCGCGGCGACCAACTTCTACCTTTGGCCGAATTTCAGCGCCGCGTGGCCGACGAACGGTCCGGGCGACGTCGGCGGCGCGTTCTCGATCGTGTCGCCGTGGGGCCTGCCGCTGATCAACACGCTGCTGCTGCTCTCGTCCGGCGTCACCATCACGATCGCCCATCATGCGTTGCGCGCAGGTCACCGCAAGCAGTTGCTGGTGTTCCTCGCCGCGACGGTGCTGCTCGGCGCGGTGTTCCTCGCCTGCCAGGCGCACGAGTACATGGAAGCCTACGAGCACCTGAACCTGACGCTCGGCAGCGGCGTCTACGGCAGCACCTTCTTCATGCTGACCGGTTTCCACGGTCTGCACGTCACGCTCGGCGCGATCATGCTCGCGGTGATCTGGTTCCGCTGCGCGAAAGGCCATTTCACCAAGGACAACCATTTCGGCTTCGAAGCGGTGGCCTGGTACTGGCACTTCGTCGACGTGGTCTGGCTCGGCCTGTTCCTGTTCGTCTACGTGCTGTAGGGCCGGACAGAATCGAAATCCATCGCGAAGGCGCCGATCGGCGCCTTCGCGCTTTCCGGGCTTCGTGCCGGGCAACGCATCGCGCGCGGCCGTATCCTTGCCGTTTCCGATCAATGGCCCTGTAGCGATGGAGCACCCCGGAACGGGTCGATGGTTTCCTGCGGCTTGGGTGGCGCTGGTCCTGCTCGGGCTGCTGTGGACCTTGTGGCTGTGGCCGGCGCCGATCAGCGACTACGAGCTCTACTGGAACGAAGCCGGCGGCACCGTACCCTACGAGCGCGGCGGCGCCGGCGTAGCGCTGTTCGCGCTCGCGCGCTATCTGTTCCCGCAGCCGCAATGGGCGGCGCTCGCCGTCAATCTGCCCTCGGCAGCGCTGCTGCTCTGGTTGTTTTGGCGTCACGACCGCACCCGGTGGCGCGCATTCGCCCTCGCGGGGTCGGCTTGCCTGCTGCTGACCACGCCATACCTCGGCGTCGTCCAGATCGACGTCGTCGCGACCGCGTTGCTCGGCGCATGCTGGGTTCTGCTGCTGCGACCGCCCGCTGCATGGCCGCGCGCGGCCTCGATCGGGACAGCCGTGCTCGTCGGCATCATGGCCGTTTCGACGCGCCCGCAATTCGCGCTGACCCTTGCGGCGCTGGCCGGCCTGCTGCTGCTCGCCTGGCTGCCGGCCCGCGGCCGCACGCGCGCATCGTCGATGATCGGTCTGGCGGGCATGCTCGCCGCGGTCGCCGTCGCCGGGTTCGCGATCGACCAAAGCGCGCGCGTCGCCGCCGGCACCGGCGAGCACGTGCGCACGAAGTCGGGTGTCACGCTGTACGCCGGCCTGCTGCTGGCCGATGCAGGGCCTGCTTGCGGCATGTGGACGCAGCGCGCGGAAGATGCCGCGTTCGAGGAACGCGCCAAGCCGCTGCGCGACGTCATCGTCGAGCGCATCGCGGCCCAGCCGCCCAGCCACTGGCTGCGCATCGCGCAATGCAAGTTCGTGCGCCAGATCGCGCTGCCCGGGGCATTCGCGCTGTACTGGGCGTCCGAGCCGTTGCGCGAGGAGGCGGGAGCCGCGCCGACGGCGGGCCAGCGACGCAGGCTCGATGCGGTGGAGGCGCTGTATCCGTGGGAATCGCGGCTGCAGCGCGTGCTCGTGCTGGCGATCTACGCCGCCGCGCTTGTCGCTTTCGTGTACGGCTGGCACCGGCAGCGCCATGCATTTGCCCTGCTGCCGATCGCCTGGCTGCTGTCGTTCTGGATCGTGCACCTCGTCTTCGAAGTGCAGGGCCGCTACTTTCTGGCTACCATATTGCTATTGCCGCTGCTGTCGGCGCTGGTCCTTCGCCTGCGCGAACCGGAAGCGCGGACTCCCGATGGATGAGCGGCGTCCGGCGTAGCGGCGGCGTCAACCGCCGAGGCCATGCGGCCGGATGATGCCAGTCCAGATGCCGAGGATCACCAGCAGGATCAGCAGCACCGACAACGCGATGCGTCGCGTCAGCGCCTTGAGCGTGCGGTCGCTCTGGCCCTTGTCGGTCATCATGAAATACAGGCCGGCGCCAAGGTTGTAGATGATCGCCGCGAAGAAGACCAGGATCAGGACAGTGCCGAGCATGTGCAAGCTTCCCACGCGGCGCCGGACATCGGCAGCGCAGGCGAGTATATCGCCGCATCGACGTGGCTAGGCACTGGCGCCGTCCGCGCGCGTTCGCGGTCGCGTTGGCCTTCGCGGGTAGCGCGTTCTTCCTTTCCCTCGGCAGCTGGCAGGTGCGTCGCGCGCACGAGAAGGAAGCGCTGTTCGCCGCGTTCGATGCGGCGGCCACGCAGGCGCCCGTGGCGCTGGAACAAGCCCGACGCGACGTCGACCCGAAACACTACCCGCGCGTCCACGTCGGTGGACGCTACGACCCGCTGCACGCTTACGTGCTCGACAACCAGGTGCGCGACGGGCGCCCCGGCGTGATGGTGTTCGACGTGTTCGAGCCGGCCGACGGCGGCGTGCCGTTGCTCGCGAACCGCGGCTTCCTCGCGCGTGACGCGCGCGGCGAACCGCCGGCGATCCCGCCGCCGCCGGGCGGCGACATCGAGCTGACGGCGCTGTACGCGCCGCCGCCGGGTTCCGGCCTGCGCATCGGCGGCAATGCGTTGCCGCGTCAGGCGCAATGGCCCAAGACCGGCATCTACATCGACCTCGGCGACATCGAGGCCGACCTCGGCCGCAAGCTCGATCCGCGCGTGCTGCTGCTGGTCTCCGAAAGCGCAGGCGGCGCCGCGCCGTTCGTGCGCGAGTGGCGGCCGGAGGTGTTCCCGCCGGAGCGCCACTACGGCTACGCCTTCACCTGGTTCACGTTCGCCGCGATCGTCGTGGCGATCTTCGTCGCGCTGCACTGGCGCTCCAAGGAAACCGATCCGCAATGAATCCCGTCAATCGCAAGCGCGCCGCGCTGGTGCTGATCGCGGCGCTGTTCGCCGCGCCGTTCCTCGCCGCATGGCTGCTCGATGCGAGCGGATGGCGCCCGACCGGCTCGCGCAACTTCGGCGATCTCGTCACGCCGCCGCAGGAGCTGGCCGGCGCGCACATCACGCTGGCCGATGGCAGCGCGTTGCGCTGGAACGAACCGTCCCGCACCTGGACGCTGTTCGCGCTGGCCGGCCCCGATTGCGCGGCGCGCTGCCGCGAGCGCATCGACGAGTTGCGCCGCGTGCGCCTCACGCTGAACCAGAACGCCTATCGCGTGCGCGTCGTCGTCGTCGGTGCCGCGCTCGACGCGGCGGCGCTGCGGGCGATGGCGCCGGTGCAACTCGCGACCGATGCGAACGGCGCGCTCGCCGCGTCGCTGCCGCGCGACCCGGACCAGCTCGCCGCCGCGCTCGCCGATCCCGACGGCCGCCTCGTGCTGCGCTACGCGCCCGGCTACGACGGCAGCCAGCTGCGCAAGGATCTCGGCCGCCTGATCCGGGAGGGGTTCTGACCATGCTCCGCCTGCTGACGCCCGCGCGCCTGGCCGCGTTCGCGACCGTGTTCGCGTTCCTCGTGATCGTGTTCGGCGCGTTCGTGCGCCTGTCGAACGCGGGGCTGTCCTGCCCGGACTGGCCGACCTGCTACGGCAAGGCGACATGGCCGGGCCACGAGCAGGACATCGCGCGCGCGAACGAGGCGTTCCCGGATCGCCCGTTCGAGACGCACAAGGCATGGCGCGAGCAGGTGCACCGCATGCTCGCCGGCACGCTCGGCGTGCTGGTGTTCGCGCTCGCACTGGTCGCGGTCCGGCGCCGCCGGCCCCGGATCATCGCCCTGTACGCGGCCGCCGCGGCCGCCGCGATCGGGATCGCGCTGTACATGAAAGGCGCCTATGCGGCATCGGCGGTGCTGTCGCTGGTGGCGATCGCACTGCCGCTGATCGTGGCGATGAAGCTCGACCGCAGCGCGCCGTGGCGCGTCGCGGTCGCCGCGTTCGCGGTCGTGATCTTCCAGGCCATGCTCGGCATGTGGACGGTCACCCTGCTGTTGAAGCCGGTCGTCGTCATGGGCCATCTGCTCGGCGGCCTGCTGACGTTCTCGTTGCTCGGCTACGTCGCGCTGCGGCTCGGCACCGCGCGCGTGCCGACGCCGGAGCAACGACGCCTGGAACCGATGGTCGTCGTCGCGCTCGTGCTGCTCGCCTTGCAGATCGCGCTCGGCGGCTGGACCAGCGCGAACTACGCAGCGCTCGCCTGCGGCGCCGATTTCCCGAAATGCGCCGGCTCGTGGTGGCCGATGACGGACTTCCGCGAAGCGTTCGTGCTCTGGCGCGGCATCGGCGTGAACTACGAGGGCGGCGTGCTCGACGCGGCCGCGCGCGCGGCGATCCAGATCACGCACCGCATCGGCGCGCTGGTCGTGTTCGGCCACGTGCTCGCGACCGCGGTGCTCGCATGGCGACGCGGCCTGCGCGCGTCCGCCGCGATCGTCGCGCTGCTGCTGTGCGCGCAGGTCACCCTCGGCATCCTCAACGTCAAGCTGCTGCTGCCGCTGCCGGTCGCGACCGCGCACAACGGCGTCGCGGCATTGCTGCTGCTGTCCCTGATCGCGCTGCTCGTGCGCGTGGAGGGGGCGCCGAAGGAACGAGCCTGAAACACCGAGCACACGGAGAAAGGCGGTCTTTCCCGGTTCGTCATTCCGGCGATTTGCCTTTGGGGGCAATCGCTTCGTCGCGCTCGGTGCGCTCGGTGCGCTCGGTGTTTCAGGCTCTTCGCTCTTTAGTCCCCGCATCCGCTACCTTTCGCCTATGTCTTCCATCGCCAGCCAGTACTTCGAGCTCACCAAGCCGCGCGTCGTCGCGCTGATCGTGTTCACCGCGGTCATCGGCATGTTCCTGGCGGTGCCGGGGCTGCCGCCGCTGCGCCAATCGGTCGCCGGCTTCATCGGCATCTGGCTCGCGGCCGCATCGGCTGCCGCGTTGAACCACCTGATCGACCAGCGCATCGACAAGCTGATGGCACGCACCGCGCAGCGCCCGCTGGCCACCGGCGTGCTGACGCCGACGCAAGTGCTCGCGTTCGCGCTGATCCTCGGTACCTTGTCGATGGCGATCCTGATCGCGCTGGTCAATCCGCTGACCGCGCTGCTGACGTTCTGCTCGCTGATCGGCTACGCAGTCGTCTACACCGCCTACCTCAAGCGCGCGACACCGCAGAACATCGTGATCGGCGGTGCCGCCGGCGCCGCGCCGCCGGTGCTCGGCTGGACCGCGGTGACCGGTCACGTGCATCCGTATGCGCTGCTGTTGTTCCTGATCATCTTCATCTGGACGCCGCCGCATTTCTGGGCGCTGGCGATCTTCCGCCGCGAGGACTACTCGCGCGCGCAGGTGCCGATGCTGCCGGTCACCCACGGCGTCGTCTACACGCGCTGGCACGTGCTGTTCTACACGGTGCTGCTGATCGTGATCACGGTGCTGCCCTACCTGACCGGCATGAGCGGGTTGTTCTATCTCGGGGGCGCGCTCGTGCTCGGCGGCGGCTTCCTCTGGTACGCGATCCGGCTGCTGAATCCGCCGGACGATTTCTTCGCGATGCGGATGTTCAATTACTCGATCGTCTACCTGATGGCGCTGTTCGCGTTCCTGCTCGTCGACCACTACCTGCCGTCGACGCTGCCGCAGGCGGCGACCGTCACGCTGCAGAAGATCGGCGCCTGACGCTCGTCGCGGACGAGCTGCCGCGACACTCCCCGTCTCTGCATCCGGCGGCGCGCGCCGGCGATCGCGCATGCGCGATTGCGTCTTCGGGTGGAGCGCATTCCGTCCACCGCCGCATGTAGGCGGGAATGCACGCGACGATTTCGTAAGGTTCGCGTCAGCTATGTAAAACCGCTCGCGGCGCCATCGAACCCGCCGCTAGGATCGGGACGCAACCGGCCTTGCCCGACGTCGACCGTTCGATCGAACGACGCGATCGACGACAGTGCCCCGCTCGCGAAACGCGCCTCCGTCGAGCGGCGCCGTGAACGGGAAGCCGGGACATTCCCTGACTATCGTTGCGAGGTTGACATGTTCCCGACGCCCGCTCACTCGCCTGCCGCGAGCACGCGCAGGCTCGTGCGGTTGCGCGCCCTGTGCGGCGGCATCGCGCTCGCCTTCACCGTTTCGGCGCTTCCCGTTTTCGCGGCAGCGGTGCCGGAAAATCTCGGCAACGGCCTGGCCTTGCTGGTGCAGAGCAACCTCGCGACGAAAGGCCTGACCGGCACGGCACGCCAGGCCGTCGCGCCGTACGACGGCTACACCACCGAACAGGCCGCCTCGATGGCGAAGCTCGCGATCAACGATGCGCAAGGACGCCTGCTCGTGCGCATCAATCCGGACGGCTCGCAGCCCGCGGACGCGCTGGCCGGCGCGGTGCAGGCAGCCGTCGCATCCGTGCGCGTCACCGCGATCGATGCGAACTACCGCAAGGTCGGCGTGCTGGATGCCTGGGTCGGCATCGACGACGTGGCGGAACTGGCGACGTTCCCCGGCGTGCGTTCGGTCATCATGGAACTCAAGCCGCGCCACTCCGACGCGCGTGTCGGCGGACCGGCCGGGGCCGCCGTGAATCCGGGCACGGATGCGCAGGACGGCGACGTCCTGCGCAAGCTCGGCTCGGTGTTCGACCAGGGCGTCACGCAGCATCGCGTCGACCGCATCAACCAGTTCTACAGCGCAACCGCGCCGCTCGACTACGAGGGCAGCGGCATGAGCATCGGCTTCCTCTCCAACAGCTTCGGCGCGAACGCCTCGGCCGCCGCAGCCGACGTCACCCGCTTCGACCTGCCGGGCGCGGCGGCCAATCCGGTCAACACGCAGCCGGTCGTCGTGCTCGAGGACGACACCGCCGCCGGCAGCGACGACGAAGGCCGCGCGATGGTCGAGATCGGCTACAAGATGGCACCGAAGGCCGCGCTCGGATTCGCCACCGCGAACTTCGGCGAGGTCGACTTCGCCCGCAACATCCGCGCGCTCGCCGGCATGCCGGGCAGCACGTATCCGGGACAGACATTCGCCGCCGACACGATCTGCGACGACGTCGGCTACTACGACGAGCCGTACTTCCAGGACGGCATCATCAGCGCAGGCATCGACGACGTGGCCGCCTTCGGCGTGCCGTACTTCTCGTCCGCGGCGAACGACATCGGCGTAAACGGCTACGACTCCGACCTGCGCTGGGTGCCCAACGGCACCGGCATGAGCGCCGCGGACGGCAACACCGCGCTGGCCGGCACCAACATCAACCTCGCCAACGTGCCGCCGGAGCTGTACGCGGGCGGCTTCCACAACTTCAACCCGAACATCGGCCAGCTCGACGTCGCGCAGACGGTGAACATCGCGAGCAACGCGAACGAGCCGCCGACCGTGCTGCAATGGAACGAGCCGTACGACCAGACGACGACGCCGGAGCTGGTGACGCCGCCGCTGTTCGTCGGCCACGGCACGATCACCAGCACGCAGACCTCGGTCTCGTTCACGATCCCGGCCAGCCTGACCGCCGGCGCCCTGTACGAGCTCGATTCGGACGCCGACGCGGGCAGCGGCGTCGACTCGATCGTCACGATCAAGGATCCGAGCGGCAACACGGTCATCGACCACCAGGACACCGAGGTCGACGAGGTCGCGCGCTTCTTCGCGCCCGTCACCGGCGGCAACTACTCGGTGACGATCAACCGCTACGGCAGCACGACCGGCGCGCTCACGGTCACCTTGTACGCGACCAACGGCTTCACCGGCCCGGCCGTGAAGACGCGCGTCAGCCTGCTCGCGTTCACCACGGCCGGCGCGTACGTGCCGGGCAGCTCGCTCACCGCGAACGCGCTGGCGACCAACGAGCCGATCCAGCTCGGCACCACCTTGCGTTCGGGCGGTTCGCAGTTGCAGTACGTGATCGCGCGCGCGAACGTGCCGGACGGCCCGAACGTGGCCACGCACGTGCGCTACCTGATCCCGGGCAACGGCCTCAGCGGCATCGGCCCGGCCGAATACGTCTCCTACAACACCGTCACCACCGGCGGTCACGCGATGGCGAAGGGCAGCAACGGCACCGCCGCCTACAGCGTGTTCCGGCCGAGCCTGCCGGAGACGTTCACCTCGCCGGGGCCGGTGAAGATCTACTACGACAACAGCGGCAGCGGCGAGCAGTTCGCGACGCCGGAAATCCGCCGGCAGCCGCGCATCGCCGCCGCCGACGGCGCCAACAACACCGTGCTGTCGCCGAACTTCTACGGCACCAGCGCGGCCGCGCCGCACGCGGCGGCCATCGCCGCGCTCGTGCTCGAAGCCAAGGGCGGCCACCACTCGGTTACGCCGACGCAGATGACGAGCCTGCTCCAGCGCAGCACGTTCCCGCACGACCTCGATCCGTCCGCCGCGTCCGGCGTCGCCTACACGGCCAGCGGCGCGAAGATCGCGATCCGCATCGCCAGCGACGGCAGCAACAACACCGGCACGGGCGGGCAGGACGCGAACGCGATCACCGTCGCCTACGACGGCAGCGGCAGCCTGGCGACCTTGGTGTTCAACCCGGACGGCACCGCGGCGACCGCGGGCAATACCTCCGGCGGCAGCAACAACGTGTCGGACGTCAGCGGCTCGAACCCGGCGACGGTCAAGTACTCCGAGCTGAGCGCGCCGGGAACCGTGTTCGCACCGTCCTCGCGCCCGTTCACGGTCGGCAGCCTTTCGACCGTACCGGCCGCGAGCGTCACCGCGAGCTACAGCAACCCGGCACCGGCCCCGTCGACGAGCCAGTCGTGGACGATGACCCTGACGTTCGCCGACGGCGCGTTCACGCAGGACAAGACGCTGCGCTACACGGTCGGCCGCGCCGAGCAGCATTCGGCCGGCAACGCCACCGCGGCCGACTACCTCGCCGACCTGTTCGGCGGCGGCGTCTCGTTGCCGGGCGGCACCGTGGTTCCGGGCGGAATGACCTTCAGCGGCACCACCAGCAGCGGCGAAACCTTCAACGGCACGATCCAGAACCGTATCGGCGCGGGCTACACGCCGGTCGACGGCTACGGATTCATCAACGCCGAGAAGGCCGTCAACCAGACCGTGCAATAGGAGCCGCCGACATGTCGCATCACTCGAACACGTTCGCGCTCCGCCACGGAGCGCACCAGGAGCCGGGAAGCATCGCCGCCATGCGCGCACGGCGTTCCATTCCCCTGCTGGCCTTCGCCATCGCGCTGGTTGCCCCGGCGTCGGCCTTCGCAGCGGTCAGCGAGAACTTCGACGGCGTGACCGCGCCGGCGCTGCCGGACGGCTGGACGTCCGCCGTCGCGGTCGGCGCCGGCAGTACCGCGCCGTGGGTCACCAAGGCGGTCGGCCACGCCAGTTCGGCGCCGAACGCGTTGTGGGCCGACGACGTCGACGACTACGCCGACGTCCGCGTGACGTCGCCGACGTATTCGCTGCCGGCGACCGGCAGCGCGACGATCACGTTCCATCACAGCTACGTGCTGTGGGCACCGGACCCGAGCGACCAGGCCAACGGCGTCTACAGCGGCGGCGTGCTGGAGGTCTCGATCAACGGCGGCGCGTTCCAGGACATCGTCGTCGCCGGCGGCTCGTTCGGCGCCGGCGGCTACAGCGCGCAACTCGATCCGACGCTGGACAATCCGCTGATGCAGCCGCCGCAGCTCGGACGCAGCGTATGGGGCGGCGATTCGGGCGGTTTCGTCGCCACCACGGCGACGCTGCCGGCCAGCGCGCAGGGCGGCACGATCGCGTTCCGCTGGCGCCTCGGCACCGAAGGCGGCGGTCGCGGCTACGCGACATATTCGGGCTGGTGGGTCGACGACTTCACCTGCGAGGCCTGCCAACCCGCGGCCGACGACACGATCTTCAAGGACGGCTTCGACGGTCCGCAATGACGCGGCGACGGCCCGGTCGCGGGTGCGGCCGGGCGTCGTTCAATCGCTTCGCGCCGTGGCGGACGCTTCCGCCGCGGCGGCATCCGCCTGCCTCGCGTAGCGCTGCGCCAGCACCGCGCAGACCATCAGCTGGACCTGGTGGTAGAGCATCACCGGCAGCACGATCAGGCCGAGCATGGGGTTGCCGGCGAACAGGATCTTCGCCATCGGCACGCCGGTGGCGAGGCTCTTCTTCGAGCCGCAGAACACGATGACGACCTCGTCCGCGCGCGCGAAGCCGAGGCGTTGGCTGGCCAGCGTGGTCAGCGCGAGCGCGACGCCGAGCAACAGCAGCACGACGACGAGCAGGCCGAGGAGTGCCGCGATCGGCACGTGGCTCCACAAGCCGTCGACGACCGATTCGCTGAAGGCGATGTAGACGATCAGCAAGACCGTGCCGCGGTCGGTGAACGCGAGCACGCGTCGCCAGCGCGCGACGGTCGCGCCGATCCACGGTCGCAGCAGGTGCCCGGCGACGAACGGCAGCAGCAGTTGCAGCACGATGTCGCCGATCGCCTGCAGCGGCGAACCGGCGTCGCCGCGTGTCGCGAGCAGGGCGGCGACCAGCAAGGGGGTGGCGAACACGCCGAGCAGGTTCGAGGCCGATGCGCTGCATACCGCCGCCGGCACATTGCCGTGCGCGATCGAGGTGAACGCGATCGACGACTGCACCGTCGACGGCAGGCAGCACAGGAACAGCACGCCCGCATACAGGCCCGGTGTCAGCAGCAGCGGCGCCAGCGGCTTCAGCGCGAGGCCGAGCAGCGGGAACAGCGCGAACGTCGACAGCAACACGACCAGGTGCAGCTTCCAGTTCGCCATGCCGGCGACGATCGCCTCGCGCGACAGGCGCGCGCCGTGCAGGAAGAACAGCAGCGCGATCGCGGCGACCGAGACCGCGTTGAAGCTGCGTGCCGCCACGCCCGAGCAGGGCAGCAGGCTGGCCAGCAGCACGGTCGCGATCAGCGCGATCGTGAAACCGTCGAACAACGTACGCAGGGTTCTCATGCCGTCGCCATCCCTTGCCGATCCGCAGCGGATCCGCCGCTATTCCCCGATCAGGTTGTTCTTCCAGAACAGCATCGTCGCCGCGCGGAAATGGTCCACGTTCGCCTTCTTGCGGAAGCCGTGGCCTTCGTCCTTGAACTCGAGGAACCAGACCGTGCCGCCGTTGTCGCGTACCGTGCGCACGATCTGTTCGGCTTCGCTCGCCGGCACGCGCGGATCGTTCGATCCCTGCGCGACGAACAACGGCTTGGAGATCGCCTTCGCGTTCGTCGTCGGCGAGATCTTCTCGAGGAACGTCTTCATCGCCGCGTCGCGCTCGTCGCCGTATTCGGCGCGGCGCAGATCGCGGCGATAGCTTTCCGTGCGATCGAGGAACGTCACGAAGTTCGAGATGCCGACGACGTCGACGCCCGCGCGCAGGCGGTCGTCGTAGTGCGTCATCGCGGCCAGCACCATGTAGCCGCCGTACGAGCCGCCTTGCACGGCGACGCGCTCGGCATCGAGTTCCGGCCGCGTGCCGATCCAGTCGAGCAGGGCGCCGATGTCCCTGACCGAATCCTCGCGTTTGTAGCCGTTGTCGAGCAGGAGGTAGTTCTTGCCGTAGCCGGCCGAGCCGCGCACGTTCGGTACCAGCACGGCGACGCCGAGCCGGTCGACGAGGAACTGGACGTCGGCGTTGAACACCGGCCGCGCCTGCGATTCGGGGCCGCCGTGGATCTGGATCACGACGGGCGCCTTCGCGCCGTCCTTCGCCTTCGGGCGGTAGTAGAACGCCGGGATCATGCGCGGCTTCCCGGCGACCTTGTCGAAGGTCGGGAAGCGCACGAGTTCCGGCGCGACGAACCTCGACGCGTCGAGGCCGCCGACTTCGCTCTCCGTCCAGCGCGTCACCGCGTTCGCGGCCAGATCGACCGTATAGAGGTCGCTCGGGGACAGCGCCGAGTTCAGCGCGAACGCGATGCGCCGGTCGTCCGGACTGAAGTCGAGGCCGCCGATGACGCCCTTCGGCAAGGCCGGCAACGGCACTTCCTTCAGCGTCGCCGCATCGACGAGATGCAGCACGCCGAAGCCGTCCTCGTTGGTGACGAAGGCGACGCGGCGGCCGTCGTGCGACAGCGCGTACTCCTCGACGTCCCACGGGATGCCGCCGCTCAGCGTGGTGACCTTGTTGGTCTTGAGGTCGTGGAAGCGCAGCGTGCGGAACTCGCCGCCCTCGTCGGAGGTGTACCAGGCGCGGCGGCCGTCCGGCGAAAAGCGGAACGCGCCGAAGGAGGCCTTGCCGCCGTCGACGGGGAAGCGCGTCAGCTTGCCGCTGGCGAGATCGACGACACCCGGTTGTACGTCGGTGATCGATACATAGCGCTGCACCAGCAGTTCCTTGCCGTCCGGCGAGAAGTCCGTCGCCGACCACGCGCCGCCTTCGGCCACGACGGCCTTCTTCGCGCCGGTGTCGAGATCGAGCACCCAGACGTCGGTGTCCTTGCCGTTGCGTTCGGTGCTGCTGTAGGCGAGGCGCTTGCCGTCGCGCGACCACAGCGGATTCTCGTTGCGCGATTTCCCGTCGGTCAGCAGGCGCGTCTCGCGCGTGCCGAGGTCGAACCAGTACAACTGCCAGAACTCCGAGCCGCCGACGTCCTTGCCGAACGCGAAACCGTTGCGCTGCGGATTCGGCGCGACCGCGGCGATCGGCTCGTCGTAGAACGTCAGCTGCTCGCGCGCGCCGCCGGGCGTCTTCACGCGATGCACCTGCGCGGTGCTGGCGAAGCGCGTGGAGACCAGCACGGCGGAGCCGTCCGCGACCCAGCCGCCGAGACCGGCGCCGCGCGTGTTGGCGTAGCGTTGCAACTGCTCGGTCAGTGCGGCCGGAATCTCCGGGATGTTCTCGGCGACGCGATGGCCGGTTTCGACGCGCTGCACTTCCGAGGCACCCGCGCAGGCGGCGACGAAGGCGCAGGCGAGCGCGGGAAGCATGAGGACGGGGCGGCGGCGCACAGGTTCCATCGTGGTCTCCCGGACATTGGGCCGCACAGGGTAGCGTGTCGTGGCCGGGGAGCATGCGCCGAAGGTCATCCGCGGCCCCTGCGCGCGCGCCGGACGGGTAGACTCGGCACCGTTCCCGAAGCCGCAGCGGAGCGGTGCCATGAGCGCGATCCACGATTTCAGCGTGAAAACCATCGACGGCGACGAACAGTCGCTCGACGCCTATCGCGGCAAGACGATGCTGATCGTCAACGTCGCCTCCAAATGCGGTTTCACCCCGCAATACGCCGGGCTCGAAGCCTTGTTCGAGAAATTCCAGGACCGGGGATTGGTCGTGCTCGGCTTCCCGTGCGACCAGTTCGGTCACCAGGAGCCCGGCGACGAGGCCGAGATCAAGAACTTCTGCTCGCTGACCTACGACGTGAAGTTCCCGATGTTCGCCAAGATCGACGTCAACGGCGCGAACACGCATCCGCTCTACAAGTACCTCAAGCACGAGGCCAAGGGCCTGCTCGGCAGCGAGGCGATCAAGTGGAATTTCACCAAGTTCCTGGTCGACGCGGACGGCAAGGTCGTCAAGCGCTACGCGCCGACCGACACGCCCGAGGCGATCGGCAAGGAACTCGCCACGCGGCTTTGAGCCGCGCGTGACCTCGTCTCAAGGCACGGGTTCCGCCGGCGGCAGGCCCAGCTTTTCGCGCACGACCGGCTCCAGCGATTTCAGGCCCGCGCGCCGGCCGAGCGCGAGCGCCGATTCCGCATCCATGCCTTCCCGGGTGCTCGCCATCAACGCGAGCAATGCGCCGACGCGGTTGCCGGAGGCGCAATGCAGAAGCACCGGACCGTCGCTCGCGGCGAGCGCCTGCTTCAGCGCGGCCGCATTCGCGGCGGTCAGCGCGCCGGCGCCGGCGATCGGCAGGCCGACGTAACGAAGCCGGAGTCGTGCGGCGACGGCCTTCTCGTCGTAGCCGCGCGCCTCGTCGGCGCCGCGCAGGTCGATCACGGTGCGAACGCCTTGCGCCGCGAAGGATTCGAGCTGGCGTTCGTCCGGTTGTCCGCCGGTGTGCAGGCCGGTGCGCGGTTCGGCGAACGCCGGTTCGGCGGCGTGCGCCAGCGGCAGCGCGAACAGCGCCGCCAGCAGCGCGACGAGGAATCCATGTGGCATGTCGGGGATCCCGCTCGATGGACGAGCCTGCAGTATCGCGTCGGCGTCCGGAGCGCGGCAAGCCGCAAGCGGCGACAGCGAACGCGAATGCGCTATCTTCGCGGTTTTCCCCGGTGTCCGACTCCATGAACGCCGCCGTCGCCGACCGCACCTTCCTCGCGCGCAGCGACCTGCGCACGCTCGCACTCGCCGCGCTCGGCGGCGCGCTCGAGTTCTACGATTTCATCATCTTCGTGTTCTTCACCGGCGCGATCGGGCAGTTGTTCTTCCCGCCCGACACGCCGGACTGGCTGCGCCAGCTGCAGGCGTTCGGGCTGTTCGCCGCCGGTTATCTCGCGCGCCCGCTCGGCGGCATCGTGATGGCGCATTTCGGCGACCGCGACGGACGCAAGCGCATGTTCATGCTGAGCGTGCTGCTGATGGCGCTGCCGACCCTGGCGATCGGCCTGCTGCCGACCTATGCCGACATCGGCTACGCAGCGCCGCTCGCGCTGCTCGGCTTGCGCATCCTGCAGGGCGCTGCGGTCGGTGGCGAAGTGCCCGGCGCATGGACCTTCGTCGCCGAGCACGTGCCGCCGCGCCACGCCGGTTTCGCCTGCGGCACGCTCACGTCCGGGCTGACGTTCGGCATCCTGCTCGGCTCGCTGATCGCTACCGCAGTCAATGCGCGCTTCGACCCGGAGCAGGTGCTCGCCTTCGGCTGGCGCATCCCCTTCCTCGTTGGCGGCGTGTTCGGCCTGTTCGCGGTCTTCCTGCGCCGCTTGCTCGCCGAGACGCCGGTATTCGAGGAGATGCGCCGGCGCAACGAGCTCGTCCGCGGGCTTCCGCTCAAGACCGTGCTGGCCGGGCATGGCCGCGCGGTGGTCGAGTCGATGCTGCTGACCTGGCTGCTGACCGCCGCGATCGTCGTCGTGATCCTGATGACGCCGAGCCTGATCCAGAAGCTGTTCGCGATCCCGGCGGCGACCGCGCTCGGTGCCGGCAGCGTCGCGACGTCCGCGTTGACGATCGGCTGCATCGCGTTCGGCCTGCTCGCCGATCGCTTCGGTGCCGCACGCATGCTGCTGCTCGGCAGCGTAGCGCTGATGCTGTCGACCTACGCGCTCTACCTCGGCATCGCCGCCGCACCCGCGCGGCTGGTGCCGCTGTACGCGCTGGCCGGCTTCTGCGTCGGCGTCGTCGGCGTGATCCCGACCCTGCTCGTGCGCGCGTTTCCGCCCGCCGTGCGCTTCTCCGGCATCTCGTTCGCGTACAACGTGGCCTATGCGATCTTCGGCGGCATGACGCCGCTGTTCGTCACGCTGCTGATGCAGCACCGGCAGCTCGCGCCCGCGCACTATGTCGCCGCGTTGTGCGTCGTCGGCATCGCGTTGGCGCTGCATCGCTGGCGCGCGGCCCAGGCCTGATCGCGGCGCGTGCGGCGCTTCCGGGAATCGGTCCATACTGGCGCCCGGATGGTTCGAGGGCGCGGCCTTCGCGCGGAGCCGGATCATGATTCCATCGATGCTCGCCGCGTTCGCGCTTGCCGCCGGATCGGGTGCGGATGACACGTTGACCGTGACGTTCCCGGATCAGGGCAATCCGAACTTCTACCACGTGATGAGTTGCCGCGGCGCGATGCGTATGCATGCGCCGCTGCGCGTCGCCCGCGATGGCGCGCCGGTGCCGAAAAAAGGTCGCGTCGTCTATCGTTGCGATGGTCCGATGACGACGACGATCGAGCGCATCCCGTTCGAACCGCTGCACTACCGCGACACCGACTGGTCGTGGGCGTTCGAAAGCGCGGACGGCAAGACGCTGCTGGCCGGCGAGGGCGCCAAGCTGATGCGCGCGCCTTCGCGCGGATTGCGCTTGTACGTGCGCGAGGGCTATCGCGATCCGTGAGCGCGATGGCGCGGCGCGGGGCCTGCCATGATAATCGGCGCATGAGCCATGACACTCGCGACGCGATCTTGATCGGCGGCGGCCACAACGGCCTCGTCTGTGCGGCCTATCTTGCGAAGGCGGGATTGAAGGTCACCGTGCTCGAACGCCGCGATGTCGTCGGCGGCGCGGCGGTGACCGAGGAATTCCATCCGGGCTTCCGCAATTCCGTCGCGGCCTACACGGTGTCGCTGCTGCAGCCGAAGGTGATTACCGATCTCGATCTCGCCGCGCACGGCTTGAAGATCGTGCAGCGCAGGCTCAACAACTTCCTGCCG
>Ga0153956_1000230_pt1 | contig 68686 bp, 58 predicted proteins | sample TSFL040MetaG_FD_104704 | JGI IMG/M metagenome (GOLD analysis project Ga0153956, IMG submission 104704) | Attine ant fungus gardens microbial communities from Florida, USA - TSFL040 MetaG | ecosystem: Host-associated > Fungi > Mycelium > Unclassified | place: USA: Florida, Wekiwa Springs...
ATAACTTTCGACGACTGCGCATCCGCTTCGAACGTCTCGCGTTCATCCATGAAGCCTTTATGAAAATCGCCTGCTGCATCATCTGCTGGCGAAAACTGAAGAACTCATTTTGTTAACGCTTCTAAGACACCTCACGTCGCATACATCGTCAACGTGGAGTCGATTGCATCGCCGAGTTTGCCGAACGCCGGCCCGATATCTTCATCGGGCACGCACGCATATCCGATCAGCAAGCCCGAGGCTGCCCGCGACGCTTGCGCGTAATACCCCGACAACGGCCTCACGATGATATTGCGCTCCAACGCGGCAGCCGCCACCAGCCGGTCGTCGCTGCCCTCCGGCAATTGCATCACCAGATGCAGACCGGCATCGCCGCCCACCGCCGGCAGTGCATCGCCGTATCGTTGCGAGGCGGCGTCGAGCACAGCCTGGCGGCGCTGGCCATAGAGCGTGCGCATTTTGCGGATGTGCGACGTAAAGTGCCCCTCGGCGATGAAGTCCGCCAGCATCGCTTGCTGTAGCAACTGTCCTTCGCGATACAGCTCGGCGCTCGCCGTCGCGAAGCTCTCCGCCAATGCTTCCGGCACGACCAGGTAGCCGATGCGCAAACCCGGAAACAGCGTCTTGCCGAAGCTGCCGACGTAAATCACCTGGCCCGCTGTGTCGAGCCCCTGCAACGACGCCAGCGGGCGGCTGCCGTAGCGGAACTCGCTGTCGTAGTCGTCCTCGATGATCCAGCAGCGGTGCTGCCGCGCGTACTCGAGCAGCATGCGGCGGCGCGCGAGGCTCATCACCATGCCGAGTGGATATTGATGCGACGGCGTGACGAGCATCAGCTTCGGCGGCTGCGCGAGGTCGTCGGCCGACGGATTGATGCCTTCGGCGTCGACGCTGATCGGCCGCGCCTGCAGGCCGGAGACGTGCAGCACACTGCGTACGCCCCAGTAGCACGGGTCCTCGGTCCAGATCACATCGCCCGGGTCGGACAGTAGCCGCACTGCAAGATCGATCGATTGATGAATGCCGGTCGTGACGATGATCTGCCCGGGCGCGCAGCGTACCGAGCGCGAGGTGCGCAGATAGTCGGCCAGCGCGTGCCGCAGCGCCGCGAGCCCACCGCCCGGCGCGTACGTGAGCAGGTCCGCGCGCAGTCGCCGCCAATACTTGTTGTGCAGGCGGCTCCATACCCGCGACGGAAACTTCGTGACATCCGGCACGCCCGGCATGAACGCCCCCCACTGACGCTTCGAGACGCCCGCACCGGCGATCAGCCGCGCGCCGCGCGTGGACAGCACTCGGGCCGGCGATTCGGGCAGCAGCATCGAACCCGGGTTGGACGGCGCCGCCTCCGGCGCACCGACGATCTCGTCCGGCGCGCTGTCGGCGACGAACGTGCCGCGCCCGGTCGTTGAATTCACATAGCCTTCGAGCACCAGTTGCTCGTACACCTGCGTGACGGTGTTGCGCCCGATCCCCAGCTCCTGCGCGAGCAGCCGCGACGACGGCACCTTGCTGCCCGCCGGCAATTCGCGCGACAGGATCGCCTGCTGCAGCAGCCGATGCAACTGGCGGTAGATCGGCTGGCCATTGCCACGGTCCAGGTGCTGCGCCAGCCAGTCCGAGAGCACGCTCGTACGCATGATTGGCTCCTGTATTTTTATCAAAATGGCTCTGATTTTAAGTGCCAAATCTCATTATAGTCGCTGCATGTGCCGTGCCGCGGGCGCGGCGTCCGTCCAGAACCGGGAGCGAAGGGGATGTCGATGAACAATGCCGAACTGAAGAGCCGTAAGGACGCCGCCACGCCGCGCGGTGTCGGCGTGATGTGCGATTTCTACGCGGCGCGCGCCGAAAACGCGGAGCTGTGGGATATCGAAGGCCGCCGTTTTATCGATTTCGCGGCCGGCATCGCAGTGTGCAATACCGGGCATCGTCATCCGAAGATCGTCGCCGCGATTCGCGATCAGCTCGATCGCTTTACGCACACCGCGTATCAGATCGTCCCGTATGCGTCGTATGTGGAGCTGGCCGAGAAGATCAACCAGCGCGCGCCGGGCGACTATCCGAAGAAGACCGCATTCTTTACGACGGGCGCGGAAGCCGTCGAAAACGCGATCAAGATCGCGCGGGCGGCGACCGGCCGGCCGGGCGTGATCGCGTTCACCGGCGCGTTTCACGGCCGCACGCTGATGGGCATGGCGCTGACCGGCAAGGTCGCGCCGTACAAGACCGGCTTCGGCCCGTTCCCGACGGACGTGTTTCATGCGCCTTTCCCGAATCCGTTGCACGGCGTGAGCACCGCGGATTCGCTGAAGCACATCGAGTATCTGTTCAAGGCCGATATCGATCCGAAGCGCGTCGCCGCGATCATCTTCGAACCGGTGCAGGGCGAGGGCGGTTTCTACCAGGCGCCGGTCGAGTTCGTGCGCGCGTTGCGCAAACTGTGCAACGAGCACGGCATCCTGCTGATCGCCGATGAAGTGCAAACCGGCTTTGCACGCACCGGCAAGCTGTTCGCGATGCATCACTACGACGTGGTGCCCGACCTGATGACGATGGCCAAGAGCCTCGCGGGCGGCATGCCGCTGTCGGGCGTGGTCGGTCGCGCCGACGTGATGGACGCGGCGGCGCCCGGCGGGCTCGGCGGCACCTACGCGGGCAATCCGCTCGCGCTGGCATCCGCGCATGCGGTACTCGACATCATCGACGAAGAGAAGCTGTGCGAGCGGGCCACGGTGCTCGGCGACAAGGTCAAGGCCAAACTCGCGGCGCTGCAAAGCGAAGTACCGCAGATTGCCGAAGTGCGCGGACCCGGCGCGATGGTGGCCGTCGAGTTCTGCAAGGCGGGCGGCGCCGGGCCGGATGCCGACTTCACGAAACGGGTGCAGGCGCGCGCGCTCGAACGCGGCTTGCTGCTGCTGGTGTGCGGCGTCTATTCGAACGTGGTGCGTTTCCTGTTCCCGCTGACGATTCCGGACGCGGTATTCGACGAGGCGATGGTGATTCTGGAAGCGGCCATCAAGGACAGCGTCGCCGTCGCCGCATAAAGCCCGTTCGCGCGCGCCGCATGCGTTCAGGTCGGGCAAGCTGCGCGCAGCGGCGAGCGCGTCAGGGTTCGCCGTCGGCGGGCAGGTGCGCGGTCGTCAGATCTTCGAGGAACGCTCTGACGATCGGATTCTGCCGGCTGCGCGCCTGCGTGACCACGTGAAACGTCACTTCATAGCGGAGCACCGCCGGGTTAAGCGCGGCAAGCATGCGCTGCTTCACGTACGGCCCGGCAAAATGCCGCGGCAGGTAGCCGAGATGATGGCCTGACAGAATCAGCAGCGCCACCGCTTCCATGTTGTCGGCCTGCGCAGTCACCTTGGCCGGTGTGGTCGACAGTTGCACTTCAGGCAACGGATAGCTGCGGCACGCCCACTCGAAATCGGCGACCGTCGCCGGGTCCAGCTCGCCGGACCGCTCGAACAGCGGATGCCCCCTGCCGCAATACGCAATCTGCTGCTCGGTGAAAAGCGGCGCGTAGTCGAGCGTGGGCACCCGGTGCCAGAAATAGCCGATTGCGATGTGGATGTCCCCACTCAGAAGCTGCGCTTCCAGCTCGCCCGGCGATCTGACCGAAATGGAGAAGCGCACCGCTTCGTCGCGTTGCCGGAAAGACGCGATTGCCTCGCTGATGCGCGCATTCTGGCTAATCGGCGTGTGGCCGATCAGACCGATATTCAACGTGCCGACCAGCTTTCTGTTCATGTTGCGCGCATTGCCGCTGAACTCGTCTACCGCTTCGAACAGCTTTTTGCCGAGTTCGTAAAAGCGCTCGCCGCGAGTCGTGAGCCGAAAACCGCTGCGGCCGCGCTCGCATAGCCGATAACCCACGCGCGTTTCCAGCGTCGACAGTTGGGTGCTGATGGTCGGCTGACCGACGTTCAGCGTGGTCTGCGCGACGCTGATTCCGCCCGCATCGACCACCGCGAGGAACACGCGGATCAGGCGCAGGTCCAGGTCGGTCAGGCTCCCTTGCACGTTCCCTCCAGTGCGCGCGGCGATACATTGCAATGTATCAATGTGAACATTCCGGATTCGAGATTCATTTCCTGCTTTTGAACGCTTACAAATGTACGTATGCCGGGATTCGATGATACGGCAATCTAAATGAAAGCGGAGATGAGACATGTCAGAAGGCTATTTTCAACCGATGGGCGGCAACGAGATGCCGCGCTGCGGCGGCATTGCGACGATGATGCGGTTGCCGAACGTGGGGTCGGCCGCGGGTCTGGATGCGTGCTTTGTCGGCGTGCCGTTCGATCTCGGTACGTCGAACCGCACCGGCGCGCGCTTCGGGCCGCGCCAGATTCGCAGCGAGTCGGTGCTGCTGCGGCCATACAACATGGCGACGCGCGCCGCGCCGTTCGATTCGCTGCGCGTGGCCGATATCGGCGACGTCGCGATCAATCCGTACAACCTGCTCGATTCGATCGCGCGCATCGAAACCGCGTATGACGCGATCCTCGCGCACGGCGCGAAGCCGATCACGCTCGGCGGCGATCACACGATCGCGCTGCCGATCCTGCGCGCGATCCATCGCAGGCACGGCAAGGTCGGACTGATTCACGTCGACGCGCATGCGGACGTCAACGACACGATGATGGGCGAGAAGATCGCCCATGGCACGCCGTTTCGGCGCGCGGTGGAAGAGGGGCTGCTCGACTGCGAGCGGGTCGTGCAGATCGGTTTGCGCGGCACCGGCTACGCAGCCGAAGACTTCGACTGGTGCCGCGACCAGGGTTTCCGCGTCGTGCAGACCGAGGAATGCTGGAACCGCTCGCTCGCGCCGCTGATGGAAGAGGTGCGGCAGCGCGTCGATGGCGGTCCGGTCTATCTGACTTTCGATATCGACGGGATCGACCCTGCCTACGCACCGGGCACCGGCACGCCGGAGATCGCGGGTCTGACCGTGCCGCAGGCACTGGAGATCATTCGCGGCTGCTGGGGTTTGAATCTGGTCGGCGCGGATCTCGTCGAAGTGGCGCCGCCGTACGATCCGTTCGGCACGACTGCATTGCTCGGCGCGAACCTCGCGTACGAGATGCTGTGCGTAATGCCGGGGGTGAAGCGCCGCGACTAGCGGCGGCGTTGGGCCGGCTTCGATTCGATGGTGCGCGCGGCGCCGCGCCGACGCCGCGTCTCGATCGATCGCCATGAGATTGCGTCATCGGGCATGCGCTGAAAAGCGGCGAAACCCCGTGCGCATAGGCGAAATTCGGCTCGGGTTTTCCCTTTGACATGCGAATTCATCATGCCGGCCATGAAAAATTATCGGTTGTTCGGCACGTATCCAGCCACCAGAATTGATTCGAACAGAAGCGGTGAATACGCGCGGCCTGCAAGTTCAGGCGCGTAGCCGATTGCACGCACCGGCAGACGATGCCCGGTGCGATTGCAACTTTGATACGGACACCCGAGTGCAGGGTTCGAACCAACCGAGGGCGCGAAGACTCATGAATTTCCCCGACACCACGGAACGTCCTGGCGAGGTCTGCGCCAACACGATATGCCTGTCCGGGCCGGATCGAACCTGTGGCGAGGCTCTCATTACGCTGCTTGAAGGGTATGGCGTGCAGTGCGTGTTCGGTATTCCCGGCGTGCATACGGTCGAGCTGTATCGAGGTCTCGCCGCGTCGTCGATCCGGCATGTGACGCCGCGCCACGAACAGGGCGCGGGTTTCATGGCGGACGGTTATGCGCGCGTCACGGGCAAGCCCGGCGTGTGCTTCATCATCACCGGGCCCGGCATGACCAATATCGCGACGGCGATGGCGCAAGCCTATGCCGACTCGATCCCGATGCTGGTGATTTCCAGCGTGAACCAGCGGCGGCAACTGGCTAGCGGAGACGGGCGTCTGCATGAGTTGCCGTCGCAGCGCGACGTATTCGCGGGCTTCACCGCGTTCTCGCATACGCTGTTCGATGCCGCCGACCTGCCGCAGGTTCTCGCGCGCGCGTTCGCGGTATTCGGCAGTGCGCGGCCGCGGCCCGTGCATATCGAGATTCCGCTCGACGTGATCGTCGCGCCGGCGAGCGCCATGCCGCTCACGCCGGCCGCGTTGCCGGACAAACCGGCCGGCAGCGCGAGCGTGCTGGCCGCCGCCGCGGACCTGCTGGGCGGCGCGCAGCGGCCGTTGATCCTCGCGGGCGGCGGCGCGGTGGAAGCATCGGTCGAACTGCGCGAGTTGGCGGAGCGGCTGCAGGCACCGGTCGCGCTCACGATCAATGCGAAGGGTCTGTTGCGTTGCGGGCATCCGCTGTCGCTCGGTTCGACACAATCGTTGCCCGACACGCGCACGCTGATCCGCGAAGCCGATGTGGTGCTCGCGGTCGGCACCGAGTTGGGGGAGACCGATTACGACGTCGGTTTCGACGGCGGCTTCGCGATCGGCGGCCGGCTCATTCGGATCGATATCGACGCGCAACAGGTGATGCGCAATTTTCGTCCGGACGTGGCGATCGTCGCCGATGCGAAGCATGCGCTGGGCAGTCTGTCGTCGCGGCTGCATGAGCGGACGCTGCCGCCGCCGCGGGCGGACTGGGGAGCGGCGCGGGTCGCGGCGGTGCGTGCCGCGCTGATGGCCGGCTACGATGAGCCGACCCGATCGCAAAAGCAGTTGATCGACACGATCGTCAGCGCGCTGCCCAACGTGATCATCGCGGGAGACTCGACGAGCCCGGTCTATGCGGGCAACTTCGTCCATGACGCCGCCGCGCCGCGTTGCTGGTTCAATTCGTCGACCGGTTTCGGCACGTTGGGCTACGGCCTGCCGGCGGCGATCGGCGCGGAGCTTGCCGCGCCGCATCGACCGGTGGTCTGTCTGATCGGCGATGGCGGTTTGCAGTTCACGATGCCGGAGCTGGCGAGCGCGGTCGAAGCGCGCGTGCCGGTGATCGTGCTGCTGTGGAACAACTTCGGCTACGGCGAGATCCGTAAGTACATGGTTCAGCGTGCCATCACGCCGGTCGGCGTCGATATCTACACGCCGGATTTCATCGCACTCGCACGCGGCTTCGGCTGCGCGGCGAGCCGCGTGGACGAGCCGGACAGCCTGCTGACGGAACTTCGGCAGGCGGCGCGGCGCAGCGTTCCCACCGTGATTGAAATCGACGAGGCGAACTGGTTCGCAAAGGTGCCCGCATGAATCCGCGCATGTCGTTACGTCGCAATGAACCGCTGATCACGCAGCTTCATATCGATGGCTGCTGGTGCGATAGCGAAGGCGGCGGCCGCTTGCCGGTCGTGAATCCGTCCACGGAAGAGGTGATCGCCGAGGTCCAGGCGGGTAGCGCCGCCGATGTCGAGCGCGCGGTCCAGGCCGCCGCACGTGCATTGCGCGACTGGAAGAACACCACCGGCACGGCTCGCGCCGCTTATCTGCGCGCCATCGCCCGTGGCGTGGAAGCGCGTCGCGAAGAGCTCGCCGCGCTTCAATCGCTGAACAATGGCAAGCCGCTTGCGGAAGCGGAGATCGATATCGCGGATGTCGTCGCGACCTTCGGCTATTACGCCGAACTGGCCGCGCAACTCGACGAGACTGGCGAAACCGAAGTCGCGATTCCCAGCGCGGATCATCGCGCGGTGATCCGCCGCGAGCCGGCCGGTGTCGTCGCACTGATCGTGCCGTGGAATTTTCCGATGGTGACGACCGCATGGAAGCTTGCGCCCGCGCTCGCGGCGGGTTGCACGGTCGTGCTGAAGCCATCGGAACTGACGCCGCTGCCTGAGCTGCGGCTGGCCGCCATCGTTGCCGAAGCCGGTTTGCCGGCGGGCGTGTTCAATGTCGTCTGCGGCACGGGCGCCGAGGTCGGCGCATCGCTGGCGGCGCATCCGCGTGTTGCGAAGGTGTCGTTCACAGGGAGCACGGCAGTCGGTACGCAGGTGATGAAGACTGCGGCGGAAACGATCAAGGGCGTGAGCCTCGAACTCGGCGGCAAGTCGTCGATCATCGTGTTCGCCGACGCGGATCTCGATCTGGCCGTCGAGTTGGTCGCGGGTGGCGCATTCTTCAATGCCGGCCAGATGTGTTCGGCGACCTCGCGCGTGCTGGTCGAACGAACGATCGCCGATGCACTGATTGCGCGCCTCGCCGAGTGCGCGACCCAGACGATCGTGGGCGATCCGTTTTCGCCGGACGTGCGAATGGGGCCGCTAACGAGCCGCGCGCAATACGAGCGGGTGCAACGCTTTATCGCGCAGGGTCAACGCGATGGCGCGCGCCTGCTGACGGGCGGCGAAGTGCCGGCTGGCCCGGGCTATTTCGTGACCCCGGCACTCTTCGTCGACGTGCCGGCCGATAGCGTGATATGGCGCGAGGAAATTTTCGGCCCGGTGTTGTGCGTGCGTGGATTCGACGATGAACAGGAGGCGATCGAAGCGGCCAACGATACCGATTTCGGCCTGGTCGCGACCGTCGTCACGGGCGATGCGGTGCGCGGTAAGCGGGTCGCCGATGCATTGGCGGCGGGAGTCGTGTGGATCAATACGCCGCAACTGATTTTTCCGCAGACTTCGTGGGGCGGTTACAAGCAGAGCAGCATCGGCCGCGAGCTGGGTCCATTCGGGCTCGCGGCGTTTCAGGAGATTAAACAGGTGGTGACGCACGCAGTGCGGAGCGGGAGCGAATGACGGCTTTGTCACGAGGGCGGAGTGTGCGGGAACACAGATTCCAGATGCACCACTACCGGTGGTTCACCGAGGTGCCGCCCCGCACAGGGGCAATGCCAATAGGCCAATAACAAATCAGGAAAAGGCCAAAAAACCGGAAAAAACAAAAAAATCAAACCGAAAATCTCTCCCGATAAACCTGCGGCGCCACGCGCAAAACCCTCCCAAAACTACACCGCATCGTCTCCTCGCTTCCAAATCCACACCGCGCCGCGATCCGCTTGATCGACCACGCGCTCTCGCTCAATAACCGCTGCGCAGCCTCTATTCGCAACTGCTCGACCGCGCGCGCGGGCGTGCGCCCCGTCTGCAACTTGTAGTGACGCATAAAACTGCGCTCACTCATGTGCAGCCTCCTCGCCAGCGCCGGCACCGAAAGATCGGACGCGAGATGCGACGCCATCCACGCATGCAACTCGCCAAACCGGTCGTCGGCATTTTGCATCGACAGCATTGCGCTGAATTGCGATTGGCCGCCCGGACGTTTCAGAAAGACCACGAGATCGCGCGCAACCGCGAGTGCCATGGCGCGGCCATGATCTTCCTCGAGCAATGCCAGCGCGAGGTCGATACCCGCGGTGACGCCCGCCGATGTCCAGATCGCGCCATCGCGGATAAAGATCGGATCGGTTTCGACGCGCAGTCGCGGATAACGTTGAGCGAGTTCGTCGCAACGTGCCCAGTGCGTGACGACGCGCCTGTCGTCCAGCAGACCTGCCTCGGCGAGCAGGAAGGCGCCCGAGCAGACGGATGCGACGCGTCGCGCATCGCGTGCGCGTCGTTGGGTCCAGCGGATCAGCCGCTCGTCCGTCGATGCGTCGTTCACGCCGAAGCCGCCTGGCACGATCAACGTATCGATCGGCCGCCTCGCCGCGCGCATCGAGCCGGCGAGCAGCGCGAGCCCGGCCGATGAAGTCACCGGCCCGGCTTCAGCGGCGACGACGCGAGTCGTATACGGTATTGCGAGGCCCTGTTGCGCGGCGAGTTGGTTGGCGGACGCGAATACCTGTAGCGGACCGCTCACGTCGAGCAGTTGCACGTTGCGAAAAGCGAGCAGCACGATGGAGCGGGGGTCGCTGGACATGGCGATATGAACGAAATCAGATATGGCAGAAAACAAGGGGTAAATGGCAGTACCGCCACAGACTACCTGCCTAGAATCGATTCGTCCACTCGTGAAATCGGTCGCGAATGTGGATCGATATCTCATTCGACAAGGTATGCAACATGGCACTGAAAATCGGCTTTCTGGTGTTCCCGCAGGTACAGCAACTCGATCTGACCGGCCCGCATGACGTGCTCGCGTCGTTGCCCGGCGCGAGCGCGCATTTGATCTGGAAAACCCGCGAACCCGTCGTGTCCAGCAGCGGACTCGTGCTGACGCCCGATCTCACGTATGAAAGCTGTCCGCCGCTCGACGTAATCTGCGTGCCTGGCGGCGGTGGTGTGACCGATCTGCTGCGCGACGAGCAAACAATCGAGTTCGTGCGCAAGCAGGCAGAGAGCGCGCGTTATGTAACGTCCGTTTGCACGGGCGCGTTGTTGCTTGGCGCTGCCGGCTTGCTGCGAGGGCGGCGCGCGACCACGCATTGGGCCTTCCACTCGCTGCTGGAGCCGCTCGGCGCAATTCCGACGCGCGCGCGAGTGGTGCGCGACGGCAATCTGATTACGGGTGGCGGCGTAACGGCGGGTATCGATTTCGGCTTGACCGTTGCGGCGGAACTGGCCGGGGTGAACGAAGCGCAGGCGATCCAGCTCGAACTCGAATATGCGCCGGCTCCGCCGTTCGATGCCGGAGATCCGGATGTCGCGCCGCGAGCGGTGGTGGAAACGGTGAAACAGCGATCCGCGGCCGGACTGGCGCGCCGGAGTCAGATCGTGATGGAGATTGCCGCGGGGAGCTAACCGACTGCCGGTGCCGGTGCTGGTACTCGCGCCGCGCCGCACGATTGGCGCCGCTCACCTCGCACTCGATGACGACGTGTCCGCATCGAGCGCCGCCGGCCGCGCACGCCGCATCTTCATATCATGGCGAGCATTCGATTAAACTGCCTGGTTGTGACCCCTTCGCCAGCCAGACTCAACCGATGACTCACTCCGAATCAGCCCAGGGGCCCTGCCGATGCGCGTAGGCAAGCCAGTCCAGGCCCTGCCGCAGCCCTCGTGCGACTACTGCGGCGCGCGCGCATCGCTCGCGCGATATGGCGACGAATCCTATCCCTATCGCAAGGATCAGGGCCCGCTATGGATGTGCACCGCCTGTCAGGCATGGATCGGCATCCACCCCCGCAGCAGACGCAACGTGCCGCTAGGCCGCCTTGCCAATGCCGCATTGCGCGACGCGAAAAGCCGCCTGCACGATGCGCTGGAGCCGCTGGTCGCCGGCAAGGTGCGCCGCGACGGTGTCAACGCGTTCGAGGCGCGCGCGAAGGCGATCCGCTGGGTGGCCACCGAACTGGGCATCGATCCGTTGCCGCCCGGCATTCATGCGCTTACCGCCGGGCAGTGCGACGCGGCAGTGCGCTATGTCGAGGCCTTTATCGAGTCCCGGCGTTCGGCGGAGAAGGGGGCTGACTGAATGATCGCGCGGCGACTTGCGCGGTCGCGCAAATGATTCGATAAAAAAGGCGCAATCATGAAGATCAAATCATTCGTGCAGGGTGTGCGGTCGGGCGAACTGCCCGGAAGACCGCCGTGTCGATGTCGGTACTGATGCGGGGCTATCTGCTCGGCACCGCCCGGTACCCGATGCTTTATGCGGCCGCATAACCCAGATGCGTCGCCGCCGTTCCCGCTAGAGCGAGCAGCTTTTGGTCACCCGCCGGCGCGTCCGGTACCACATAAAGATCGGCGATATCGGTCACCGGATCGCTGAATGGCGTCGGGCAATGGCGTTGCGAGACGAGAAAGTCGCTGATCGGCGCCGGGTCCACGACATCGAGAAACTCGCCGATGCCGGATGCCGTCGCATGCGGATCTTCGATCAACGAGCGATACGACACCGTATGCCCTTGCTGCGTGGGAATGTCATCGAAGAACTCGATGATCTCGGTCACGTACTGTTCCCACACGCGTATTCCATCTTCGATCGATCCGATCCAATGCTTATGCAACAGCGAGTTCGCCACTTGACGAGGATCGCGATGAATATGGATGAAGCGTGCCTGTGGCAGCAGCTCGCGTATCAGGCGCAGACACGATCCTGAATGCGGCTCGCGCCCGACCGACCCGGTGCGCCCGGACAGCAAGGTGGGATCGGCATAGGGCGGGTGCTTGTCTCCCCAGATCGGCGCGGTGAGGCCTAGCTCCTCGCGATAGAACCGCTCGACCCATGGGCCGAGCGTGCGCCGGCTGAAGCCGGAGAAGCGGTCGTGATAGCTCGCGCCGAGCAGATCGGGACGATGCACGTCGGCCTCCAACGTGTGTTTGAGCAACGCAAAGACCCGGCATTCGTTGGTCAACTGGATCAGCGGATGCACGTTGAGCACGGAACAGAGAAAGGTCGTTCCGGAGCGCGGCGAACCGACGATGAAAAGCGGAGAAGAGTCCATTTGCCTTCCTGACTATTCATGATTCAGAGCATACGTAACCGAGATGACGCGAAGCTGACGCGCCGATGGCCGTTCTGTTCGGGTTCACGGAATAGCGCTTCAGCGCAGCGATAGGCGTTGCTTTGCACGGCACTGGAAGGTGCAAAAAAACTTTTGAGGCTACGGATGAAGCGCAACATACACGGATGTTCTCGCGATAATCGCCGCACCACTTTTGTGTTTTGCCGATAGCGTCGGCCAGTCGATGCACCAGCTGCGGGCACGAGCGTCGTGTCGCGATATCCGCTCGACGCAGAGCGACTTCGCGCGCCGCGATGCGATGCAATCCCGCTTGCGGCGAAGATCACCGCGCACCGGCGCACCGGCCATCGCGGCTGTCCCGAGCCGATCGCCGTGGCGTAAACATGGCGTGGCAAATCCGGCGTAACCTCTGCGGTGATACGCCGGTTGTCAGTAACGAAGAGCACGCCATGCACGATGCGTGCAAGCTCGTCGCGGACGGGTTCGACCGGGTCGATTTCCGGTTGCCGCCGGCGCGGCGGTGAACTACAAATTGAAAGCTATGCGGTGCTTGTGGAGGCGCCGCGCCACGCCGCGCCACGCCGCGCATCGGGCAGGCAGAGCGCGGATTGCCGCCACGCACGCGGTGCCCGCCGGAAGCGCCGGACTATGCGGACATCCCGGCGGCCGGCCAGTCGACAAGGAGAGTTTAGCCATGGGAATGCGTCCAGATCCTACCTTTCATGCGTCGCCGCAACTCGCGATGGATGCGCCAGCGGAAGAGTACGCGTACACGGTGCTGCTGAGCCCGGATTCGTCGCAGCCCGATGCGCTCGCGGTGATCGACGTGAAGCCCGGTTCGCCGACCTATAGCCAGGTCGTCCACACGGTGCCGGTGCCGTACAAGGGCGACGAATTCCATCATTTCGGCTGGAATGCGTGTTCATCCGCGCTGTCGCCGCTGACCGGCCACGCGTTTCTCGAACGGCGCTATCTGATCGTTCCGGGCATGCGCTCGTCGCGCATCTATATCGTCGATACGAAACCGCATCCGACCCAGGCGAAGTTGCACAAGATCATCGAGCCGGAAGAGATCTTCCGCAAGACCGGCTATTCGCGCCCGCACACCGTGCATTGCGGACCGGAAGGCATTTATGTGAGTACGCTCGGCGGCGCGGGGAAAGACGGCACCGAAGGACCTCCCGGTATTTTCATCATGGATTGCCAGACATTCGAAGTACTCGGGCGCTGGGAAATCGAGCGAGGTTTGCAGCAGAAGCACTACGACTTCTGGTGGAATCTGCCGCGCGACTATATGGTGTCGAGCGAATGGGCATTGCCGCCGCAATTCGAAAACGGCATCGTGCCCGAAGATCTGCTCGCGAATCGCTACGGGCATTGCATTCACTTCTGGGATTTGCGCGGGCGCCGCAACGTGCAGACGATCGACCTCGGCGCGAATCATCAGATGGCCCTCGAGGTGCGCCCCGCGCACGATCCGAGCCGCGAGTACGGTTTTATCGGCGTGGTCGTCGATACCAGCAATCTGGAGGGCTCGATCTGGACATGGTGGCGCGAGAACGGACAGTTCCACATCGAAAAGACCGCGACTATCGCGCCGGAGCCCGCGCCGGCCGATCAGCTTCCGCCGCTGCTGCAAGGCTTCGGCGCGGTGCCGCCGCTCGTGACCGACATCGACCTGTCGATCGACGATAAATTCCTCTACGTCGCCTGCTGGGGAACCGGCGAAATGCGCCAGTACGACGTGACCGAGCCGCGCAAGCCGAGGCTCGCCGGGTCCGTGCATATCGGCGGCATTGTGCGGCGCACGCCGCATCCGAATGGCAAGGCGTTCGCGGGCGGCCCGCAAATGGTCGAAATCAGCCGTGACGGCAAGCGCGTCTATTGGACCAACTCGCTTTATTCGACGTGGGACAACCAGTTCTATCCGGACGGCGTGCCCGCGGCGCAAGTGATGGCGCACGCCGGTGCGGACGGTGGCCTCACGCTCGCCGACGATTACTGGGTCGCGTTTCCCGATGGATATCGCGCGCACCAGATCCGCCTCGAAGGCGGCGACTGCTCGACCGATTCATTCTGCTACCCGTCGGTGGGCGTTTGACCGGCGCGATGTCGGCGCAAACCGGCCTGTGGCTGGCGGTTCTCGCGAGCGGCCTGTATCACGGCCTCAATCCGGCGATGGGATGGCCGCTCGCGGTATCGAACGCGTTGCTGCAGCGTCGCGCGCAGGCGCTGCTCTACGCGCTCGTCTTTCTTGCGGCCGGGCATGCGCTGGCGATCCTGCTGATGATGCTGCCGTTCGCGATCCTCGCGAGCGTGCTCGCATGGCAGCGTCAAATACAGATCGGCGCGAGCGTGCTCGTGATCGGTTTCGGTCTCGTTTTGCTGATACGGCGGCGGCATCCGCGCGTGCTCGCGAGAATTCCGCCGGCGCGTCTCGCGTTGTGGTCGTTTGCGGTGGCGATCGCGCATGGCGCGGGTTTGATGCTGGTGCCGATTTATCTGGGCCTGTGCAGCGTGGCCGATGTCGATACCGGGCACCGCGCGGCGCGCACGCTGATCGAAACCAGCCTGCGTATGGCGCTGTCCGTTTCCGCCGTTCATGCGGCCGCGATGATGACCGCGGGCGGTTTGCTCGCGTGGCTGGTGTATCGCTATCTGGGTCTGCGGTTCGTATCGCGAAGCTGGTTCAATCTCGACGCGGTGTGGGCCGCGAGTCTGATTCTGATAGGCGGGCTGGCACTGGGGGCCGGTGTTGCGGGCTGATGCCGGGGCCGCTAATACGATGACTTTGACGATGACTTTGGCACGCCGGTTGCTGCCTGTTGCAGCGTGCGAGTCGCGAGCGCCGAACGTTATGCCTTCGATGTAACGGCCGATGCGCTCGCGCGGCTTGCGAAAGGACATGTGCGCGGCAAGATCGTCGTGACGATGAAGTGATGCCGAAAAGACAACTGCCCGTCATCGCACAATTCGGCCGCGGGCGCCGCATTCCATTGCGTTAGTTTTGCATTGGTCTTGCATTAGCTGGACCTGGAGTTGGACTCCGGTTCGTCGCTCGCGCTGCGCAACGGCGCCCGGCTTTGCTCGTTGTTCAGATGCACGAACTTGCGCAATAGCCTCAGTAGTTCCTTTGCATCTTCTTCTCCCAGCCCGTCGAGCAAACCATGATTCAACGCATTGACGCCGGGTATCAGTTGATCGAGCAACTTCTCTCCGGCGGGCGTCAGCAACAGACGGCGCTGCCTGCGCGGTAAAACCTCGCGCACGATCCAGCCTTTCGCTTCGAGTCGCACGGCGATATCGGCGGTGGTGGACGTGTCGAGGCCGACCCGCTGCGCGAGCGTCACCTGGTCCAGTCCCGGCAATTCCTGAAGCATTCGGAGCACCGCGTACTGCACGGGCGTCACTTCACGTCCCAACAGATCGTAAAACATGGACACGGAAATCTGATGCGCGCGTCTGATCAGATGGCCGGGCTGGTCATACAGGTCGATGCTGATCGCGGAAGTGCTGGTATCGGTTGAAGTGGCCATAAAGATGTCTGAACGCCGATTGCTTATTCGCGGTGGAAATTCCACGCGTGTTATCTGATTGAAAGCTTACCTAAGGGAAAACCTTCATTTAATCATCAAAGATGTATTGAGTACACTGAATCACAATGAGTGTACGGAATGACTCGAATTTCCCATTGCGTAATCAATGCCGTAATTGAACCCGCTGCGCGCGCAAACAAATCAGGAGTGAGACTGACATGTTCCCGAGGAATGCATGGTACGTCGCATGTATGCCCGATGAAGTCGCCGATAAACCGCTTGGCCGTCAGATCTGCGGCGAGCCGATGGTCTTCTATCGCAACGCGAGCGGTGAAGTCGTCGCGCTCGAAGACTTCTGCCCGCATCGTGGCGCACCGCTGTCGCTTGGTTTCGTGCGCGACGGCACGCTGGTCTGCGGTTATCACGGCCTGGAAATGGGATGCCAGGGTAAGGCGACCGGTATGCCGGGTCAGCGCGTCGGCGGCTTTCCGTCGGTGCGCAACTACCCGGTGATCGAGCGGTACGGCTTCGTCTGGGTGTGGCCGGGCGATGCCGCACAGGCCGATCCCGCCAAACTGCATCATCTGGAATGGGCCGAAAGTTCTGAATGGGCTTATGGCGGCGGCCTGTATCACATCCACTGCGATTACCGCTTGATGATCGACAATCTGATGGATCTGACGCACGAAACGTACGTGCACGCCAATAGCATCGGTCAGAAAGAAATCGACGAAGCGGCGCCGAAAACTGTCGCCGAGGGCGATACCGTGCGCACGAGCCGCTTCATGGAGAACGTCGCGGCGCCGCCGTTCTGGAAGATGGCGCTGCGCGGCAACGGCCTTGCCGACGACGTGCCGGTCGATCGCTGGCAGATCTGCCACTTCACGCCGCCGAGTCATGTGCTGATCGAAGTCGGCGTCGCTCATGCGGGGCACGGTGGCTATCAGGCGCCGGCGGATAAAAAGGCGTCGTCGATCGTCGTCGATTTCATCACGCCGGAAACCGACACCTCGATCTGGTATTTCTGGGGCATGGCGCGCCATTTCCGTCCGGACGATGCCGAGCTGACAGCGAGCATCCGCGAAGGCCAGGGGAAAATTTTCAGCGAAGATCTGGACATGCTCGAACGTCAGCAGCAGAACCTGCTCAGATGGCCCGAGCGCAATCTGCTCAAGCTCAATATCGACGCGGGTGGCGTGATGTCGCGCCGCGTGATCGATCGCCTCGTCGCGCAGGAGCGCGCAGCCGCGGGCGCGCCGCAGGCCGAAGTTTCCCGCGTTATTGCGGTGCGGACGGCCACATGAACGATTCGGTATTGAATGTAGTGGTCGCGCGCCGGCGCGACGAAGCGCTCGATATCGCGAGCTTCGAATTGCGCGGCGAAGATGGCGGGCCGCTGCCCGCTTTCGAGGCGGGCTCGCATGTGGACGTGCATCTTCCCAACGGCCTCGTGCGTCAGTACTCGCTATGCAACGATCCGCGCGAAACGCATCGCTATATGATCGCGGTGCTGCGCGACGAAGCCGGGCGCGGCGGCTCGAAGGCGGTGCATGACCAGCTTCGCGAAGGCGAGCGCTTGCGGATCAGCACGCCGCGCAATCATTTCGCGCTGGCACGCGACGCGAGCCATCATCTGTTGCTGGCGGGCGGGATCGGCGTGACGCCGATCCTCTGCATGGCGGAGCAACTGGCATCGGCCGGCGAGTCGTTCGACATGCACTATTGCACGCGTTCGAAACGGCGTACCGCGTTTGTCCAGCGGATCGCCGAGGCCGGGTTTGCGCAGGCGGTTCGGTTTCATCACGACGATCATGCGGGCGGCTCGACTTTCGACATCGAGCAGGTACTGGGCGCCGCGCCGGCCGGCACGCATCTTTACGTTTGCGGTCCGCGCGGCTTTATGGATTTCGTGCTCGCTACCGCGCGAGCGCATGGGTGGGCGGAAGAACGGCTGCACTACGAGTTCTTCGGCGCACCCGTCAACCAGCCGGCGGCGGGAGGCAGTTTCCAGGTGTGTATCGCGAGCAGCGGCGCAACGATCGAAGTACCGCCGGAATACACGGTCGTGCAGGCGCTCGCGGCCAATGGCGTCGAGGTCGTTACGTCATGCGAGCAGGGTGTGTGCGGAACCTGTCTGACGCGGGTCATCGCTGGCGAGCCCGAGCATCTGGATTCATATCTGACCGATGAAGAGCGCGCGGCGAACGACCAGTTCCTGCCATGCTGCTCGCGTTCGAAATCTCCACTGCTGGTACTCGATCTGTAGCGAGGGGACGGGCATATTGGCTGATATTCGCCCGCCGTTCGCCCGCTATTTGCCTGCTGTTTGTTTGCCTATTGCCTATTGCGTGCATGGATCCGCCGAACTCAGCATGCGCACGCTCAACGCCGTGTCGTGTGCAATCGATTCTTCGGAAAACGGCACGGTCAGCCATCGTTGCGCAGCGTAATCGCGCGTGGCGTCGGCATAGTGGGGCGATGCGGGATCGTCGGATTCCGACGATGCGAGCAACGTGCGCGCGATCACCTGAGCGCCGTCGAATGACACGACCTGCAGATACGTATCGCCGGCGGCATTGACGTTCATCGAATAGCCGCTCGCATCGAACGGATGCGCGGCGCACGCGGCGGTGAAGTAGCCGGCTGCGTCGCAGCCGCCGTACAGCGCGATGCGCTCGGCGTTGCGCTGTACGTAGAGCGCCGCGCCGCGCGGCGCGTCGATTGCGATGCCGGCGCGCCGCAGCGCGGCGATCGCGTCGTGCAGCGCGGCCGCGAGCTGCGCGGGATCGGCGGCGATGCCGGCCGGCGTGGTCAGCGGCTTGGCGGGGTCGAACGGCATTGCGTACAACTGCGCGGGCGGAATCTTCAGCATGCGCCGCCATGTCTCGTCCCACAACGTCGCGCCAACCGCGCTTGCGGCCGCCGTGTCGTCCCATGCCGCGAGTACCTTGCACGCCGCGCGCCGTTCGCGGGTTTCCGCTTCAGCCCGCAATGCCGCGATCGCTTCGGTATTGCAAAGACGGTCCAGTACCGGTTGCTTGAATAGCAGCGCGGACATCGAGCGGCTATCGAGCGCCGCGCGTTCGAGTGCATCGGCGGATACGCCATGGGAGCCGCTTTGCAATTGCGCGGCGATCGCATGGCCGAGCCGCGTGCGCAGCGATTGCGGCGTATTCACCGGGCCGACGATCCGCGCGAAACCGCTCAACGGCGCAGCCGGATTGCTGAGCCAGTAGCTATCGTTGAAATTGCCGACGTAATCGCGCCGCAGCAGCGCCGGCATGTGCGCGACCGGCAGCGCGCGCGGCTGCACTGCGCCGCGCTCGTCACGCCAGTCGCAGTCGCTGCGCGAGCCGTCGAGGAACGGCACACCCGGTAGCGTCCGCGCCAGTGCTTTGCCGAGCGGCGGCGTGCAGCGCTGCGCCAGTTCGTCGGGCACGTTCGGCACCGCGCCGATATCCGCGTACCACACGCGCGGATCGCCGCGGCCAATCGCGACCGTGTTCACCCATGGCAGCGCCGCATTGTTCTTCTGGATGCGAATGAAATCGTCGAGAGAAGTGGCCCGGTTCCATTCGATGAAGTTCTCGAGTACGCGAAAGTTCTCGGCATTGATATCGCGTAACGCGAATGCCTGCTGCGCATTCCATGCGAGCGCGGGCGACATCGTCGCCAGGTTGACGAGCGGGCCGAAACGCGACCGATACATCGTGCGCGATACCGTGTGCAGCGAACCATCGGCATCGCGTACTTCGACGTTGACTTGCGCCGGCGTCATCGCTTCGGGCTTGCCGTCCACCAGATAATGCGTCGGTGCGCCCGGCACGAGTGTTAGCTGGAACAGGCCGAAGCGCTTCGCGATGGACACGGTATGCGCCCACGCAACGTTGTCGTTGAAGCCCATCACGATCAACGGCATGCCGAGAAACGACACGCCGCTTACATCGAGCTTGCCGGGAATCGTCAGTTGCGCCTGATAGAAGCGGTCCGGCCCGCTCCAGAACCAGTGCGGATTGGCGAGCAGCAGCGCGCTGCCGTTATGCGTCGCGTCCGCGCCGAACGCGAGCGCGTTGCTGCCGATTCCAGGCTCGCCGCCGACATAAGCAAGCGGCGCGTCGGATGCGGCCGGTACGTTGTGAAGCATTGCTCCGGGCCGTGCGCGTGACAGCGGTGGCACCGCGGCCGGCGGCTGCGCGCTTGCAATCGCGCTGACGAAGCGCGCCGCGCCGCCCGCCAGATTCGCCGCGTACTGACGCCGGTAGAGATCCGCGTGGGTGATCGTGCCGACCCACGGCGCGGTGCGGCAGGCCGCGTGCGCGCGTGGAAACTCGCCGCGAGCGAGGTCGGCGACGTAGCGGTTATAGCCGGCGGCGAAGCCGTCGATCAACGCGCGCATGTCGGCGCTTTGACTTTTGCGATAGCGCGCGATGACCGCATCGTCGGCGACAAAGCGGAAAAAGAAATCCGCGTCGAGATTGTCGGGCTGCCCGAAGCTCGTTTCGAAAGCGGGTCGCGCATTCGCGCCGAAGTAGCGTGAACGTTCGCCGCGATAGGTGACAAAGCCTTCGGCCATCGTGCACAGATTGTCCTGCGCCTGCACGTAGCCGTATCCGTAGCCGAGGCTGCCCCAGTCGTGCGCTTTCAGATGCGGAATGCCGAGCGCGGTACGGCGGATCTCGACTCGATACGGCGCCGTGCGCGTGACGCTATCGGCAGCCTGGGTCGCGCAGCTTTGCAAACCCGCGGCGACGGGCAGCACCATCAACATCATCAGCTGCGCAGCGAGGCGGCGGCACAGCAGCATGTTCAGGCGCATGGCTTTTCCTCCGGGCTGACGTGAGCGCTCGCGCGTGGCGGCATCGAGCAGACTGGTCGAACAGATAATAGAACACTGCAGACGGGAGCTATCCGCGCAACGGCCGGAGCGTGCTAGCGTCGCTTTTACCGGCGCGCTTGCGCGCCCGGCCGTTTCAGATAAAGGGTGCGACGCGCGGTACTCACGAGTACGCTTGCCGGTATCCGTCCGTCACCATTACGGCATTGAAATGAATTCGATGATCGCCACCGCTGCCCCTGATTTCGACGTGCATCTGCTGGATGTACCGCGTGCTCGCGCCGCCGGTGTCGAGATCTTTTGCATCACGTTCGACTTCGGCGTGATGCTCGATCATCCCGCCTTCGCGATACTGTCCGATGACGAGCGTGCGAAAGCCGTGCGCTTTGTGCGCCACGAAGACGCATTGCGTCACGCCGGCACACGCGCCGTATTGCGCCAACTGCTTGCAGAACGAACCGGTGAGAAGCCGGGCGCATTGCGTTTCGAGCCGGATGCAGCGGGCCGGCCGCGTGTTGTGCCGATGCGAAGCTCACCGGCGGATAAGCCCGACGTCTGGCCCGATTTCAACGTGTCGCATTCCGGCCGGCACGCGCTGATCGCGATTGCCGCGCGGGGGCGCGTCGGCGTCGATATCGAGGCTGCCCGCAACGGGATGAACTGGCACGCGCTGACGCCGACCGTGTTTGCGCCGCGCGACGACGCGTACGTATCGGCGCTGCCGGCGCATTCGCGCGCCGACGCGTTCTACGCGGTCTGGACCGCGAAGGAAGCGCTGTTGAAGGCGCTCGGTGTCGGTATCGGCGACGGCATGACGTGGTTTTCAGTGCTCGGCGACGCACAGCAGGCGCCGAGCGTCGCATTGAGCGACGACCGGGCGCGTAACGGCAATGCGATCCTGCAACTGGATGCGCAGTGGCTGCGGATATCGGCCGGCTATTGCGCGTGTGTCGCGTGGTCGCGCGATGCCGTTCCGGCAAATCCGTAAGCGCGCAATATAAGTCTTTTCCATGAAGGTATGCGCGTAGCGCGATCGCGCTCGGCATGGTGCTGCTCGGCATCGTCGTGCTGTCGCTGCTGCTGTGGGCCGCACTCGGCTATTTCGACGAAAAGCATTGCGCCCGCAACGTCGCGCGCCGCTACCGCGTGTCGCCGGCGCCGTCGCATGCGGCATTGGCGGTACTGAAGAGTTGCTTTAACTTCGCGTTGACCGCGATCAGTTCCTGAACCGGCGCCGCCGCGAGCTGCTGGTCGAAGAGCGTGAGAACCTGACCGAGCAGCGCATAGGCATCGTGGTCGACGATGCACGCCCCCGTTTCGAGTCCCGCCTGACGGCAGCGCAGAATGACGCCTTCCGCGTCACGAAAGAGTTCGGGCACCGCCACGCCATAGCCGCGCTGATTGAGCAGCATCGCCATATAAATGGCCTGCGCCATGCTGCCGACGTGATATTGATTGCCGACGCCGCAGCGCAGCGCCTCGAGCGTCATGTGATAGTCGAGCGAGATTTCACCCGCTTTCGCGGGCTCGATCGGCTGCTGGATCGCCTTCGGACGTGAGCGTGGCGATTTCGCTTTGGTATCGCGACGGGGGCGCGCTTTTCTGGCCATAAGCATACTAACGCGGCCGGCTCGCGCCGGGCCGCAACATCATCACGGAATCTGACTATGTCCCATCGCAACGGCAAACGCTCGCGCCGCACGACAGTGCGGCGCCGTTTGCGTTAGCCCATATGGAGACCACCGTTCAACGAGAAATCCGCTCCCGTTGCAAAGCCTGCCTGATCCGACGCAATCCACGCGACGATCGACGCAATTTCCTCCGGTGTGCCGAGGCGGCGCACCGGAATCGTCGCGACGATTTTTTCCAGCACTTCAGGACGGATCGCTTTCACCATGTCGGTGCCGATATAGCCGGGCGATACGGTATTGACGGTCACGTTCTTGGTCGCCACTTCCTGCGCGAGCGCCATCGTAAAGCCGTGAATGCCGGCCTTCGCGGTCGAGTAGTTGGTCTGTCCGAACTGGCCTTTCTGACCGTTGACCGACGAGATGTTGACAATGCGGCCCCAGCCTCGCTCGACCATGCCGTCGACGACCTGTTTGGTCACGTTGAACAGGCTCGTCAGATTGGTGTCGATCACCGCAACCCAGTCTTCGTGCGTCATCTTGCGGAACATGCCATCACGCGTGATGCCCGCATTGTTGACCAGCACGTCGATTTCACCGACTTCCTTTTTGACTTTCTCGAACGCCTTTACCGTGGATTCCCAATCCGCGACGTTACCCTCCGAGGCGGTGAAGTGATAGCCGAGCGCTTTCTGTTCTTCGAGCCATCGAGCCTTGCGTGCCGAGTTCGGGCCGCAACCCGCGATGACCGTGAAATTGTCTTTGTGCAAGCGCTGACAGATTGCGGTTCCGATACCGCCCATGCCACCAGTTACGTAGGCAATACGATTTGCCATAGGTCCTCCTTCTTTGGGGTGAATTAGCGAGGGTTTATCTGGAGGATGGAGACATTATTGGCACTCGCCAGCCGGCGCTACGATGGGCATTTGTACCTACGGGTTAACTGTGAATACCGCCGCGCGAGCGTTGATTGACGATGCAACGGTTGACGTGAGCACGAAGTGAATACTTCAGAGTGGTGCGTTTGAAGATCGACGGCGCGCTCGCGCCATCGCCGCAGTCCGGCAACACCGCATCGCGGATCGCATAAGGCGTTGTGACGATCGCATCGAGCGACCGGGCTGCGCAAGCCGGTGCGCATGCCGATCTGGAAGCAGGTGTTCGCCGATGGAACGCGCATCGGCGCATGACGAACTCGCGACTTCCTTAACATGTGTCAGATAACCGTTTGCCTACGGTAATCTGATGCCGCGCGGTCCCTTGCCTGCGCGCAAGCTTTTTCTTACTCTAGCGGTTAAGTACCTGCCCAGGACAGACACCGCAGCAGCCATTCGTTGCGCCAGCACCGGCCCCGGGCATCGAGCCGTCCGCGGTTCCATTCATGCACTTCACGTCACTAAAAAAGGCGCACCAGCATGACTTCGTATCTGGCGGAGCTGGACCCGGTCAGGCTGAACCTGGTCGAGATAGGCGGGTTGCTGATCGGCGGCCTCGCGCTGTTTCTTCTCGGTCTCGAGTTCATGACCGGCGGCCTGAAGGCGATCGCCGGCGCGAAACTGCAGTCGCTGCTCGGCGTGCTGACCGCGAACCGCTTTCGCGGGATGGCCGCGGGCGCCGCGGTGACCGCGCTGCTCAATTCGTCGACCATCACGACGGTGCTGATGGTCGGCTTCGTGTCCGCCGGATTGATGACGCTGAGCCAGGCGGTGCCGATGATCATGGGCGCGAATATCGGCTCGACCATCACCGCGCAGATCGTCGCGTTCGACGTATCGCGGCTGACTCCGTTCATGCTCGCGATCGGCTTCGTGCTGCATGCGTTCGGCCGCCGCGAGCTGCTGATGCAGATCGGGCGCGTGATCATGGGACTCGGGCTGCTGTTTCTCGGCATCCAGCTGATGGGGCAGGCAACCCATCCGTTGCGCACCTATCAGCCGTTTATCGACGCGATGCAGGATATGCGCAATCCATTGATGGGCATCATCGTCGGTGCGGTCTTTACCGCGATCGTGCAAAGCTCCGCGGCGACGCTCGGGATCGTGATTGCATTGAGCGGGCAAGGTCTGATGCCGCTCGAAGCAGCCATCACGCTGATTTTCGGCGCGAACGTGGGCACCTGCGGCACCGCGCTGCTCGCGTCGATCGGCAAGCCGCCCGAAGCGGTGCAGGTGGGCGTCGTGCATCTGATCTTCAATCTGTTCGGCGTGGTGGTCGGCGTCTTTCTGATTCCGCAAATGGCGGACCTCGTGCGCTTTATCTCGCCGTCTTTTCCGGAGTTGCAAGGCGCCGCGCGTCTGGCGGCCGAGGCGCCGCGTCAGGTCGCCAATGCGCACACGATCTTCAGCGTGGTGAGCACGCTGATCCTGATCTGGTTTACCGGCCCGATTGCGCGGTTCGCGCAATTCATCGTGCCCAGGCGCGCGCAAGCGGCAAAGCCCGCGGGCGATCCGCTGTATCTCGACAAAACGTCGCTGACCGTGCCTTCGCTGGGACTGCAGCGTGTGCGCATCGAATTGACGCGGTTCGGCGCGCAGGTACTCGATATCGTGCGGAGCGGCTCGCAGATGGTGTCGAACGGGACGATGGAAGAGATCAATCTGCTGCTCGACCAGGACAAGGAAGCCGACCGGCTCGCGGCCGAAATTCTTCACTATATCGGCCAGCTATCGCAGCAGCAGCATTCGGAAGACGAAGCTCAGCAGATAGTCGGACTCACGCAGGTCGCGAGCAATCTCGAGAGCATCAGCGGGATCGTGCGCACCACGCTGATGACGGTCGGCCAGCAACGACTGACGCAGCAGATCGATCTGCTTCGCCTGCGCGATGCGGCGACCATGCAGTTCACCGATGCGGTGATCCGCAATCTCGAACAGGCGATTCGCACGATCGAGCAACCCGAGCCGGCGGAGGTCGCGAAGGTGATCGACGAAAAGCCGGCGATCGACAAGCTCGCGACGACCGCGCGTCAGGTCGTGCTCGCAAAACTGCAACTGGCCGACAAGGCGGATGTCGTGACGTTCCGGCTTGCGATGGATCTGATCGAGCAGGGTCGGCAGATCACGCAATTCGCCAGAGCCATCGCGAAGCACGTCGAGGCGCTTCATCAGAGCTAGCTCGAACGCTCACACGCTCACACGCTCACGATTATCGAATCGCGCGGAATTGATCGGAAACGCACTGACGTTCGCATTGGGCGAAAGCTAAACTCGGGCCGTGTCATCGTCGTGACATGCGTGAGCGGAGAGTTGGTTTTTGCCCGCCGTCCCCCCGTGCGGGCTTTTTTTCTTCTCTGTCATCGCGTGGTATCAGCAGGCAGGCGCCGAGCCGCGCATGCGAATATCGGGCGATTACACGCGATTGCGCGCGGATGGTGCGCTGAAACACCGTAGCCTGGACAATAAGCAACGCCCAGGACAATTTAACACACGTCTCGCCCGGAATTTGATAGCCTCTGTCGTAGCAGAGCACTGAACCAAGGAGGGCTTCACCATGATGAGGTGGCTTGCTAACTGGGCTTCGCAACATGCTCCTACTCCCGAGAAACAGGCCGAGCGCGCGCTGAATAACCTGCGCATGGAACTGTTTCAGGCCGAACAGCTGGTGCTCGATGCGCAACTGCGGGCCGATTACTACCGGGCTCGCCTGACCTTTCTCGAACAGGTCACGAGAAAGGGTATCGAACAGGTGTCGGACGAACGCAAGGGTCCGCACGAGGCTGCACTGCCATTGAAGCCGGGACTCAAGCTCACCGCGGCGCAATAAATCGCCGCGTTTCCTGAAGTGCAAATGCATGAGGGCACATTCGTGCCCTCATGCTGTCTTTATGCGTCGCTCCGATGCAGCGTCGCGCAGACCACCGCTTAATTCGCGAGATCCGGCGGCAACTTGCCGCCATTCGCCGCGAGCGCCTGCATCACCTGCTTATGCAGCCAGATGTTCATGCTCGCCGAGTCGTTCATATCGCCGCTGTACTTCAATTCCTGCGCGAGCTGCTTGCGGTGTTCGAGACTGCTGTCGACACCGAGCGCCTTCATCGTATCGACAATCGACGTGCGCCAGTTCAGCGTCTGCCCGCTTTCGCTGACGAGCTGATCCATCACGGCGGCCACGTCGATATCGGTGAGCGGCGCGGGCGCGGCTGCTGCGCCGGCTTGCGCGGCGGCCGGATCGGGTGTCGGTTCCTCGGCGGGGGGAGGTTGGTCGGGTTTCGCTTTGCCGAACAGTTTATGAACGATGTCGCCGAAAATACTCATTTCCAGATCTCCCAGATGAATGACAAATGCGAGCGCGTGTCGCTCGCAGCACATGCGAGCACTATGCTACGCGATCATCCCGGCGACAGACGTAAAATTTTGTCAGCCCGCTTTCATTCAGCGTGCTCGCGATCGAACTGCCAGACCACGGGAAAGCCCATCAAATTGCACATCTCCGCGAACGGATACATGCTGTTCTGCACTTGCGCGGTGCCATGCCGCGCGTGGATCTGAGCGTAGACATGCTGAAGCGCCTTCGCCACCGCGAGAAAGCCGGACGCCGGATAAATCGCAAGCGAAAAGCCCAGCTTCTGCAATTCGGCGGGTGTCAACTGCGGCGTTTGTCCGCCTTCGACGATGTTTACGAGTAGCGGCGTATCGAACGTGCGTGCGATGGTTTCCAGTTCCTCGACGCTTTCGGGCGATTCGATAAAAAGCACGTCGGCACCGGCCCTGGCGAACGCTTCTCCGCGCCGCAAGGCTTCATCGAGACCGAGCGACGTGCGTGAGTCGGTGCGCGCGACGATCTGAAAGTTCGCATCTTCGCGTGTTTCGACCGCGACCTTGATCTTCTTCACCATATCGGCGAGCGCGATCACCTTGCGGCCCGGTGTGTGTCCGCATTTCTTCGGAAACTCCTGATCTTCGAGTTGAATGCCCGCGGCGCCCGCACGCTCATAGCCGCGCACCGTGTGCGCGACATTCAGCAGGCCGCCGTAGCCGGTGTCGCCGTCGCAGATCATCGGCGTATGCGTCGCGCCGCAAAACGCGGTGACGCGATCGACCATGTCCGTGTACGTCGCGAGTCCCGCATCGGCGAGACCGAGATACGACGCGACGGTGCCGAAGCCGGTCATGTACAGGCAGTCGAACTGCATCGAGTCGGCCATCTTCGCGGAGATCAGATCGAAAATGCCGGGCGCGGTGACGAGTTCCTTTTGCGCGAGACGTGCTTTCAACTGCTGACGTTTGCCCTGTGCGTTCATGTTCTCTCCATTTGATGGCGATGAATGTTCCACGGATATGTCGATCGGATGTCGAATCAATGACGCGGTTCGCGTGGAACGGGCGCGGCCGCCAGCGCGTTGTCGATTTCGGCGGTCGGCGGCGGTGCGATATCTTCGAGCGAGCGCCGATTCGTTTCGATGCCGAAGAGCGCGAGAATCACCGCCATCACGACGAGCACTCCGACGATGACCGACAGCACATTCTGGACACCGCCCGATGCATACATGACGACCACGAGTTGCGGCGCGAGAATGCCGGCGATGCGTCCCGCGCAACCGGCGATACCATTCGCGCGCATGCGATTTTCGGTGGCGAAAAGCTCCGGAATATAAGTGGCGATGCCGAGCGCCACCATCAGGTAGGTGAGCGTGAACAACAGGAAGCCGAGCACGGTGGCCATCGCGACACTGGTCGAATGGCCGTATGCCCAGCCGACCGCGGCCGCAATCACGGCGACCGCGATCAGACCGTTTTTGCGGCCGACGCGATCGGCGATCAGCACGCCGAGGAATGCGCCCGCGGGGCCGCCGAGCGACATCAGCGTCGTATAACCGAGCGACGAAGCCATGCCGAGACCCTGCTTGATCAGGAACGTCGGCACCCAGACGATAAAGCCGTAAATCACGACGTTCACGCCGATCTGCACCGAAATCGCGAGCAGCATGCGGCGAATCTGCGAGCCCTTGAACAATTCGACGAGCGTGGTGGAGCGCGACGCCGCGGCAGCCGATGCGGAAGACGCCGGCGTAAATGCCGGCAATGACTGACCGCCTGCCGCTTCCGCTTCTGATTCCGCTTCCGCTTCCGCCGCGCGCAGAATCGCATCGGCCTGTGCATAGCGGCCTTTCGATTCGAGCCAGCGCGGCGACTCCGGCATCTTCTTGCGAATCACCCACACGATCAGCGCACCGATGCCGACGATCGCGAACATCGCACGCCAGCCGATCGTCGGAATGATCAGATAGCCGATGAACGTCGAGAAGAACAGCGCGGAGTTCGTGATCAGCGACAGATACGCGGACCATTTGCCACGCACCGCCGGCGGGATGAATTCGCCGACGGAACCATAACCGACGACGATTTCAGCGCCGAGCCCGAGGCCCATGAAGAACCGGCAGACGATCAGCCACGTCATGTTCGGCGCAAGCGCGCCGGCCACGGACGCGAGACCGAAGATCGCCAGATTGAACTGATAGGTGAATTTGCGGCCTTTCGCGTCGCGGAGCAGACCCGCGGTGAACGCGCCCAACAGCATCCCGACGAACGTCGAGGACAGAAACGCCGCGTTCAGTTGCATCGTCGACCAGCCACTCTTCGCGAGCGCGCCGAGCACGCCGCCGGCAAGGTAGATATCGAACGAGTCGAGAAACATACCTCCACCGATCAGCCAGAGGATGTGCCGGTGAAAACCGGAAATAGGCAGTCTGTCCAGTCTTGGACCCGCGTTCACGGTGCTCGGCATTTCACGTCTCCTGCGTCGTTGTGGGACGGCTATTCGTGTTGCTGCGATGCGCGGTGGTGCGATGGTTTATGGCGAAGGGTGCTCTCTTTGATAGCGCTCGAGTACCGCTTTTTCGGCGGCGAGAATATGGCAACGGGTAATCGCTTCCGCCCACGCCGCGTTGCGATTCGCGAGTGCCTGCACGATTTCGACGTGCTGGCGCGCGCTGCTCGCGCGGTGTTCGTCGCTGTAGGAGTCGAACGTCCACTTGATCAGCGGCGTTTCCTTCATCGACGTCAGTGAACGGTCGAGCCGCGCGTTGCCCGCGGCCGCGGTGATGATCGAATGGAATTTACCGTTTGCGGTGAACCACGCTTCCAGCGTTTCGGGTGTCGAACGGCGTTGCGTGATCGCCGTCATATGCGCGGCGAGCGCGCCGAGCCGCTCGATTTCGGCAGCGCCGATTTTCAAGGCGGCATGACCGGCGAGAAATGGTTCGATCAGAATACGCGCTTCGAAGATCTCGCGCGCATCCTGCAAAGACCATGCTTTGACGCGCACGCCATAGTTCGGGCGGATCTCGACCCAGCCTTCGGCGCCCAGACGCCGCAATGCTTCGCGCACCGGGGTGCGGCTGACACCGAGGCTTTTCGCCAGCTGTTCTTCGCGCAGATACTGGCCCGCGCCGTAGCGACTCTCGCTGAGCGACTGCTTGATCGCCAGATAAACGTCGTCCGGCGATCGGGCCGATAAAGCCGGCATTGTATGCAAAACACTCTCTTTCGCTGCCATGACGGTGTCAATGACGAATTGAGTGAAAACATTGTATGCAAAGCCGGCGATAGCGGGCGTCGGGGTTTCCCTGGGCGAGCGGCGTGGCGGCGCGGGGAAGCGAGGGTCCGCTTCCCCGCGCTGCATCGAAAATCGCGGCGCTATCGAACTCGACGCTGTCGATTGCCGCTTTATGCGACATTGTTCCCGCGTCATCTGTTCTGTTTATGAGATAGAACCGGAACGGCTGTTCGCGAAGCACCGTTTCAACGCTTGCCGGCATGCTCCGGACGCTTATTCAGCGCGACTTTTCGCGAATCGACTTTATTTCGCCGGTGCTATGCGTAACGGCAAAAATGCCGATACTCGCTTCATGTATATGGTTAACCCCCGCTTTGGCGCCCGGATGCCGAAACGTACCTTCACGCCAGTTGCTCGGGCGAGGCAAGCCGAGGCACATGCGCATCGGCGTGACGGGATCGGCAAAGAGTGCGAAGCGTCCGGCTTCTAAAGCGCGATAAGACCGGCACGGGAGACAGGAGAATTCAGATGGCGAGCGGAGCCACGAGCGGCAAAAAGATTGACATCAAGGCGCTCATCGACGAACGGCCCATTTCGGCTTACCCGTGGTTGCTGGTCGCGCTGTGCTTTCTGATCGTCGCTGCCGACGGCATGGGCCGCTTCGGCGGTATCTTCGGCGCGGCGATCGGCGGTGCGTTGCTCGGCTTCGGCTGGCGATTCGGCGCGCGGATCTCCCACGCGTCGTCGCTTAAATCCCTTTTGTGAGGAATCACGGTGATCATCGACATTCACGGCCACTACACCACCGCGCCGAAAGCATTGGAGACATGGCGCAATCGCCAGATCGCCGGCATCAGGAGCCCGGCGGAAATGCCGAAGGCGGCGCAATTGCAGATCAGCGACGACGAACTGCGCGAGTCGATCGAAAGCAACCAGTTGCGGCTGATGCGCGAGCGCGGTCTCGATCTGACGATCTTCAGCCCGCGTGCAAGTTTTATGGCGCATCACATCGGCGACTTCGAAATCTCGAGCACATGGGCGGCGCTTTGCAACGAGTTGTGCTATCGCGTGAGCCAGTTGTTTCCCGAGCATTTCGTGCCGGCCGCGATGCTGCCGCAAAGTCCGGGCGTCGATGCGGCGACCTGTATCCCTGAACTCGTCAAATGCGTCGAGCAATACGGCAATGTCGCGATCAATCTGAATCCGGATCCGTCCGGCGGCCACTGGACCAGCCCGCCGCTTTCCGATCGTTACTGGTACCCGATCTACGAGAAGATGGTCGAGTACGACATTCCGGCGATGATTCACGTGAGCACGAGTTGCAATGCGTGTTTCCACACCACCGGCGCGCACTACCTGAACGCGGATACGACCGCGTTCATGCAATGCCTGACATCGGATCTATTCCGCGATTTTCCGACACTGCGCTTCGTGATTCCGCACGGCGGCGGCGCGGTGCCTTATCACTGGGGCCGTTTCCGCGGACTCGCGCAGGAGCTGAAAAAGCCCTTATTGAAGGATCATTTGCTGAATAACGTGTTCTTCGACACCTGCGTCTATCACCAGCCGGGTATCGATCTGCTCACGCGCGTGATTCCGGTCGACAACATTCTGTTCGCCAGCGAAATGATCGGGGCGGTGCGCGGCATCGATCCGGAGACCGGCCACTATTTCGACGATACGAAACGCTATATCGAAGCCGCGCATGTCGATGCGCAAGAGCGCCACAAGATCTATGAAGGCAATGCTCGCCGCGTTTATCCGCGTCTCGACGCCATGCTCAAATCGAAAGGACAGTAATCATGTATGAACTCGGAGTCGTTTATCGCAACATTCAACGCGCCGACGGCGACGTCGCCGCGAAACTCGGCGCGCTCGGCTCGGCCACCGTGCATGAGGCGATGGGGCGCACGGGCCTGCTGAAGCCTTATATGCGCCCGATCTATGCCGGCGCGCGCGCGAGCGGCACGGCGGTCACGGTATTGCTGCAACCGGGCGACAACTGGATGCTGCATGTCGCGGCCGAACAGATCCGGCCTGGCGATATCGTCGTTGCCGGCGTCACCGCCGATTGCACGGACGGCTATTTCGGCGATCTGCTCGCGACGAGTTTCAAGGCGCGCGGCGCGCATGCGTTGATCATCGATGCCGGTGTGCGCGATGTCAGCGTGCTGACCGAAATGAATTTTCCGGTCTGGAGCAGGGCGATTTCCGCGAAGGGTACGGTCAAGGCGACGCTCGGCTCGGTGAATATTCCGGTCGTGTGCGCGGGCGCGCTGGTGACGCCGGGCGATGTCGTCGTCGCGGATGACGACGGCGTCGTGATCGTGCCGTCGGCCGTTGCGGCGGCGGTGCTCGAAAAGGCGACCGCACGCGAGGCAAATGAAAGCGACAAGCGCGCAAAACTCGCCTCCGGCGTGTTGGGTCTGGACATGTACAGCATGCGCGGGCCGCTCGAGCAGGCCGGCTTGCGTTACAAAGACTGATGCGGGCGGGTCCGACCATGAATGATCAAGATCGAGCCGCGCGCGCACCGATCACCGGTATTTCGTCGATGGCCACGCGCCAGGTGCTGGCCGAACTCGCTGTGTCGTATCAGCGGCAAAGCGGACAGGCCGTGACGATCGAGTCGGTCGGTGGCGTCGATGCGGTTCGCCGCATTCGGCAGGGTGACGCATTCGATATCGTCGTGCTCGCTGCCGATGCGATCCACCAGCTTGCGAACACCGGGCACGTCGATCCCGACAGCCGCGTTGAACTGGCGCGCTCGGGTATTGCAGCCGCGGTGGCGGCAGGCGCGGCGCGTCCCGACATCGGCAGCGAGTCGGCGCTGCGCGACGCGATACTCGGGGCTCGCAGCATCGGCTATTCGACCGGCCCGAGCGGTACGCATCTGATCGAACTGTTCGAACGCTGGGGCATTGCCGGTCGCATCGCGCCGCGTCTCGTGAAGGCGCCACCGGGCGTGCCGGTGGGCACGCTCGTCGCACGGGGCGAAGTCGCGCTCGGCTTTCAGCAGTTGAGCGAACTGATTCACGCGCCGGGTATCGACGTGCTGGGCGCGTTGCCGGCCGATGTGCAGGCTACGACGGTCTTCACCGCCGCGCTGTGCACGGCCGCGCGTCGGCGCGACGCCGCGCGGCACTTGCTGTCGTTTCTGATTTCCCGCGATGCGGATGCGGCGAAACTCGGCAACGGTATGACGCCTGCGTAATAGGGAGGCACGAAAGGGAGGCACGAAAGGGAGACACGAAAGGGAGACACGAAAGGGAGACACGAAGCGACGCTCCGGCGGCGCTTCGTGCAATCGATTTTATTCACGCAAGCAGCTTTCCCCATTCGTAGTCGACGCTATCCGGTGTGAACGGTAGTACCCCCGCGCCCGGTGTAAACGTCAATTCACCGAAATAGACCTGATTGTCCGGCGCGTACAGATCGACGCGAACATAGTCGAAGTCCTCGGACAGCCGGACCGCGACGTCCAGCAGGTCCTGCAGATTCGGCGGTCGAGGAGCGGGCGTTGCACTGCGCTTGTACGGGCCGATTGCGATATCCAGATGATTCCAGTCGGCGTCGTATACATCGCCATGCGTCGCGTTGCCGAACCGGTCGGAGATCACCAGCATGTAGATGAGTGGCCGCCCGGGTCTGCCGCCGAAGCAATGCAGCTTGAAATCCGCCGGTATCTGGCCGTGCTGGTCCAGTAGCAGATGCTCGAAGAAGATGCGTGGCTCGATCGTTCGATAGTGCCGCTCGCGCGCAATGTTGTAGAAAGCGGTAGCAAGCCATCGATCGGCGAGTACCTTCAGTTTTTCGAAAGACGTGTCCGACTTGTTCCTGACGATCTCGACGAACGTGCTGCCATGATTGGCTTTCATCACGAAAGCATCCGGCAGCGCGTCGAACACTTCCCGCGTAAATACATCCGGCGCCGCGAGTAGGGGTATCAAATACTGCTCGCCGATCCGGGCGGCAATATATTCCCGCACCAGAAGTTTGTCGGTCAGGTGAATATAGCGAGGGTCCGGCCGCAAATTGCGTTGCAGGATCTTTTCGTTGAAGGTGACCGGATGAATCAGATTCGGATAGCGGCCGATACATTTGTGATGTAACAGGCTTACAAATAGCGAGTCCGGCAACAGCGTTTTCGCCGCTTCCTTGATTTTTCTTACCGCGGAGGGCGGCTGCGGGGCCGATGGATGCGCACTAGAATGCGCATCCGCATAAGAGTTCGTGCGCGACGGGGTATCCTCTTCGGCGGTAGCGTGGGCGCGGGAAGCACGCTTGCCGGATGCTGGCGCGGATACCGTGTCCTCGTCGTCGAGGTCGGCGGATCTGATCGTTGTCATGTTCTAATCCCTGAGCGGTCGAGGCGCGAAGTGGTCCTCGGAGAATCGAAGGAATTGAAAGTGGGACGCGCAATCCTGAGAAGAAGCTCAAAAGATTAAAGAGTCGCGGCCGCTTGCCGTAGCATCCCGGTCGCGGCGGTCCAGCTTTCCTCCGGCGACAGCCAGCGTTCCTCGGCCTCCACATGCTGTTGCGCGCGAAATTGCGTCGGCGACATGCCGTAGCGTTCCTTGAACAGGCGCCCTAACCGATTGCCGTCGCCCATCCCGCAGCGTCGCGCGATCTTGTCGACCGGCAGGTCGGTGTTTTTCAGCATCGAGCGGACAATTTCGAAACGGGTGCGCAGCAGGTACTCGAGCGGCGTCATCCCGAACTCGCATTTGAAACGGCGTTGAAAGTTTCGCTTGCTCATCGCAACGGATTCGGCGGCTTGCGCAACCGAGATCGCCTTGCTGTAGTTTTCCTTGATCCAGCGAGCCGATTCGCGAATCTTCTCGGCAGTCGTCGTGATATTCACATCGTCGAGCTCGGATTTGCTCTTCTCGACATAGCCGACCTGCAGAATGCGGCCGATCTTGCGCGCAGTGTCGGAATTGACATCGCGCTCGATCTGCGCGATCGCGAGATCGGCCGGCGTGACGTTGCTTTGCGTACGCGCGGCATCGCCGCTGTCATCGAACAGAAATATAGGTACTGTCGTTTGCAATGGGTCGTTGCAGACGACGGCGAGATTGGCACCCTGTTGCATGCCGAACGATGAAATCGACCCCTGCAGCGAGATCCACGACAGAAAGCGATCGTTGGATTCCGCCACTTCGGTGACGTCGCGGCATGCGACAAAGAACGCATGGAAATCGGACAGGCAATACCGTTCGAGGCGTTGCGTCCAGATCGAAATGCCGGACGAACTGGTCACGAGACCACCGCCGTCGGATAGTACGGAGAACCGGTACGCGGGCTCTTCGCCGTCGGCTTTTTTGAACTCATTGGCAAGACGAAACGCGTCGCCGATCGCGCCGGTACTTGCCATCGAACAATCCTGGAAGACGAATAGACCAATATGCTTCATCACGCGTGCTTCTCCAGACGGGAAAATCTGCATTGAGATTAGCGCATCGAACTGGGTGAGACGAGCCTGGCTGGCATGTGCGGGTGTTTTGGCGTAATCGTCATGATCGAAGAAAATGTTACCGTGCACTCCAACGAATTGCCTTCTAATACCTATAGGTAGTCAGAAGTTTTTTCTCATCGCCGGCAACGCAATTGCGCCGATTGTGCAGTGCGAAAACGCGGCGAATGCACCGTGTCATAAGGAAAGAGAGGGCAGCACCCCGATAAACGGCCTGATCTTCGCACAGGAGCGTCGCATTGCGCGTTCTGTCGCGATGTATCGTCCGCCCCGTATAAATCTGTTACACCAATTGCAGATCGCAACAACGCCTGGGCTCGCCGTATGCATCTGTAAAGCGCTCCACAGAATCGGCCAATAGCACCCGAATTTATGCCGCGAGCGATTGCGCACTTGTTTTGGAGTCTATGCTTCACTGCACCATCCATAGACAAATTGTCACCGCGATTCGGGGAATTGGGACTTCGCATTTCGAATCCACGAGAAGAACAATTGGCAATACCGCAGTGGATAAACATTAGGCGTATGCAGCCATCCGTCGTTCGAGAGGTCCCGAACGCGGTTCCCCGACCTAACCCGACCCAGCACGTCGCTTCGCCGTGCGGGCTGCCATTTATTCCGGGCTGATCCGGCCGGTGGCAGCGTACCAGGCGACGTAGCGACGCAAAGCGAGCCTGTTCTCTGCTTCGCTTTGCGCATCAACCTGCAAGGATGAGACCGGTGGACTACTATCCGCAGAATTCGCTCTATCCCGCCGTCGAGACCGATCGACGTCAACTCAGCGCACGCGGAATGCTCACGCTGATGCGCGACCATATCTGGGAGATCGTCGTCACGACGGTCGTCGTGCTGACACTGGCGGTCGCGTATCTACTCGTCGCGACGCCAATCTATTCCGCCGACGTGATCGTGCGAGTGGATCCGCCTGAACCTAACGCGCTCGGGATCGCATTGCAGAACCAGGAAGCGCTTCCTCCTCCGGCGCCGTCGCCGGTGACCGAGATGGCGGTGATGGAAAGCCGCTCGGTATTGCAGCCGGTCATCGATCAATTCCGTTTCGACGTATCGGTCACGCCGCACAAGTTCCCGATTCTCGGCGACATCGCTGAAAAATTCGCTACGCCAGGACATCCGGCGGCGCCATGGCTCGGCCTCGGTTCCTTTGCATGGGGTGGGGAGCGTGTGCGCGTCGGCTCGCTGGATGTGCCGCGCGATCTCGAGGAAGAGAAACTGACTCTGGTCACGCTGGATAACGGCGCGTACGAACTACGCGGGCCATCCGGCGACGTGCTGCTGACCGGCGTAGTGGGCGAGGCCGCCAGGGGCAATGGCGTGTCGATGCTCGTCAAGGAGCTTTCGGCGCGGCCCGGTACGAAGTTCGAGGTGATCCGCTGGAATGAACTCGACGCGGTCAAGCGCTTTACCAAGGAGCTGAAAATAGGCGACAAGGTCAAGGACTCGGGTCTGATGGAGGTCGAATACCGGGACAGGAACCCGGATAAGGCCGCGCAGGTCGCCAATGCATTGGGCCAGCAGTATCTCGCTTCCGCGATTGCAAGCCGGCAACTGAACGATACGAAAACGCTTGCATTCATCGACGGCGAATTGCCGCATCTGCTGGCGGATCTGAAGAAATCCGAGGAAGCGCTGAAGAACTTCCGCTCGACCTCGCAATCGATGCAACCGACCAACGAGGCGCAAGCGTATTTGCAAGGCGGCCTCGATCTGGATAAGCAGATCGCGACACTGCAATTGCAGCGTACGCAATTGCTCGAGCGCTATACCGAGCAAAGCCGTTGGGTACAGAACGTCGACGAGCAGCTTGCGCAGTTGAAACAGGCCAAAGGAAAATTCGATACCCACTTCAATGGAATGCCGGCATCCGAGCGGCAGAGCGTCGATCTGATCCGCGCGCAGAAAGTGGCGGAAACGATCTATATGGGCATGGTGCAGAAGGCCGAGCAATTGCAGGTTCGCCGCGCCAGCACGACGGGCGGCGCGCACATTCTCGATCCGGCGATCAGGCCGCATCGTCCGGTGATGCCGCAGCCGATACTCGTGCTCGGTGGCGGATTGATGCTGGGGCTCGTGTCCGGCGTCGTGCTCGTGTTCATGCGCCGCCATGTAATGACCGGGGTCACCGATCCGCGCTTTATCGAACGTCAGATGAGCGTACCGGTGTTCGGCGAAATCCTGTTCAGTCAGCAGCAACTGCTGATGGACCGCACGGCGAGCAGCGTCGGCCACAAATCGCTGCCGGCCGCTGCCGCGCGAGCGAATCCGCCATTGCAGAAGGGCATGCACGAGCTCCAGTTCAATGTCGGCGACAACAACCGGATTCTTGCCGCGCGGTTTCCGCACGATACGTCGGTCGAATCACTGCGCGGGGTTCGCACCGCGGTGACGCGCGATCTCGCGCATGCGCGCAACAACGTCCTGATGGTCATCGGACCGACGCCTTCCGCGGGCAAGAGCTTCGTGGCCGCGAATCTGGCGAGTCTGCACGCGGAAACCGGCGCGCGCGTCGTGCTGATCGACGCCGATATGCGGCGCGGCCATCTGGCCTCGCTATTTAACGAGAGCAATCGTGGCGGCCTCTCCGAAGTGCTGTCCGAGCGGATGCCGCTGCGCAACGCATTGCGCGCGACCGGCGTCGATGGGCTGAGCTTCCTGTCGTGCGGCATGCGTCCGGAAAACCCGGCGGCGCTGCTGATGAAGCCGCGTTTCAGGGAAATTCTCGAGCGCCTGTCGAGCCAGTTCGATCTGGTGATCGTGGACACGCCGCCGTTTCTCGCCGTCACCGACGCTTCGATCATCGCGAGCGACGCGGGCTCTTCATTGCTCGTGCTGCGCTCCGGCATGCAGAGCGAAGAGGAAATCGCCGATACGGTCAGGAAGGTCGAGCGCGCGGAAGGGCGCATTTCGGGTGCGGTGTTCAACGGCATTCCGCTGCGTCGAAGCACGAAGAAGTACGGTTACGAAACGAATTACGCCAGTGATTTTGGCGAGAACGGGGCCTCGCCTCGAGCACCGCATGGAGCGTGATTCTGTCGATGGCGAAAACTAACCGGACCGCTTCCGACGGCGTAAAACGGAGAACCTGATGGCTTTTGCAATCAACGGAAAGTTTACTTCGCAACCCGTCACGGGGGTTCAGCGCGTCGCGTATGAACTGACGAGGGCGATGCAGATGCGCGCGGCCCCCGGCGAGAAGCCGGAAGTATTCATGCCGCGCAACGCGATGGAGCCGGGGGCGCTGCTCGAACCGCAACGGCGCTTTCCGTGGCTGCGCGGCACGCTCTGGGAACAGATCACGTTGCCGATCGCCGCGCGCGGCGTCACGCTGCTCAATCTGTGCAATACGAATCCGCTGTTCAAGCACGGGCAGGTCGTGATGGTCCACGACATGGCGGTGTACGACGTGCCGCAGGGATTTTCGAAAAAATTCCGCATGTGGTACCACGTGTGCTTCGCCATGCTGCCACGTACGCATTCGACGATTCTGACGGTGTCGGCCTTCTCGAAGATGCGTATCTGTCATCACCTGAAGATCGACGAATCGCGCGTGAAAGTCGTGAACCCGGGGGCGGACCATCTCGACCGGATCGTCGCGGATCCATCGGTGCTAAAGCGGCTCGATCTGAGCAGGGACGCTTATTGCGTAGTCGTGGGCAGTCTCGATCCACGCAAGAACCTGCACGGAGTACTCGATGCGATCGAGCGTCTCGGTCATCTGGGCCCGGTCAAATTCGTCATTGTCGGCGGCAAGAATCCGCGCATCTTCAGTAACGACGGCGCGGACGATCACGCGGCGAATTCGCGGCAAGTCGTATGGGCCGGATTCGTCTCGGACGGGGAATTGAAATCGCTGTACGAGAACGCCGGCTGTCTGGTTTTCCCGTCGCTATACGAAGGATTCGGCCTGCCGCCACTGGAGGCGATGTACTGCGGCTGCCCGGTGATTGCCTCCGCGCGTACGTCGATACCGGAAGCGTGCGGCGATGCCGCGCTGTACTGCGACGCAACGTCCGCCGACGACATCGCCGCGAAGATCGCGCAGATGATGGGCGACCCCGAGCTTCGACGACGCTACCGCGCGCTGGGCCTGCGGCACGCACGCGAGTTTCGCTGGGAGCGTGCGGCAAAGAAAGTTCTCGAGATCCTTTACGGGCAGACCGGCGACCGGCTGACCGAACTGGCGCCGCGCGCGTCGACGAGCTAGGGTCTGCTTACACATGGATCGCACGTGCGTTCCACATGTAAACCGACCCTGGCGATGGACGGACACGAACATGGATCGCGTCAAGACCCGTGCTGGCAGAAGGCGTGCGTTGCGCTTACTTGCCGCACTGGCCGCCGAAGCGGCCGTACCGTTGTCATACTTCGCGCCCGCGCGCGCGGTGACACGGGATGCGCCGCCGCCGCGCGCGCGGATGATCACCGACCTGATCGGCACCAATGGCTGGGCGGGGTCGAGCGCCGATATCGAGATGTGGCGCGCGATGGGCATCAGTTGGGGGCGCGGCTCGGTGGGCCCGGGTCAACCTGACCGGCGCGGCGAGACCATGCGCATCGACAGGACCGGGTCCGCGTTCGATGGTGATTTGCCGTCGGTGTTGATTCGAAACGAGCGCAACGGAATCAACTCGCTGCTATTGCTCGGCTACACGCCGGAGTGGAATGCGAGCGTACCGGGTGATTCCAATTCGGCGCCGGTGGATGTCGGCGTGTGGACGCAATATGTCGAGGCGGTGGTTCGCAAGTACTCGGCGCCGCCCTATAACCTGCGCTATTTCCAGATCTGGAACGAGGCAGCCGGAAAGCTATCCGGCGGCTCGCCCCAGGCCACGTTCTGGCACGGCCCGGATTTCAGCAAGGACCAGAAGCGCTCGAAACCGTATCAGCGCGCGATGCAGGACTACGTCGAGCGGATTCATATCCCGGCTGCCCGGATCATTCGCCGTTACCACGCGTATGTGGTCTATGGCGGCTGGCCGGATCAGGGCGGCCTCGACACCTTCAAACAGTGGCTCGAGTACCGCAGCCCGGCATTGAACACGCGAATGCTCGATTGGGTCGATTACATCGACACGCACTATTTGCCGGTCGGCGATTTCGAATCGCTGTACCAGCAGTACGTGAAGAACGGTCCCGCGCGCGGCATCTGGCAAACCGAAATCGGCGACGAATATATGAAGGATCCGCACTACCTGCCGCGCTATTTCTTCGATCTGGCGGTGTGGGCGCTCGGCAGCAATTGGGACGATCCGGACAAGTACGTGTCGATGATCTATCACTGGGACGGCTATGAGCCTTTCCGTCTCACGCATCGCGGTCCACCGGCGCGAACTTACAACGTGTCCGGTCGAAGTCTGATCGTGTTGCGCCGGAGCGCGGGCGGCCAGCTCGCGAGTTTTCCGAAACAGGTGCAGGGTGGCCCGGGCGTTGCTGCGAATACCTTGTTGTCCGGCAACGATCTCGTGATGCAGGTGAGTGCGCGCGCGGGCTGGCAGACCGTCGCCGTTTCCGGACTGACGGCGATGCGCTCAGGCGCGGTGAGGGTCGATTTCATCGATGCGCTGAGCGGCGACGCGAGCCCGCCGGACGATGTCGCGCTGAGCTGGGACAACGATCTGATGAAAGTGCGCTTCAGAGTACCCGACGAGGTGAATGGTGAGCGTGAAGGCGACGGGAAGGGCGAAAGTGGTAACCGCAACGGCGATGCGCCGAAACATCTGGCCTACCTGGTCGTGCGCGCCGCCACGCAACGAGTGGGGTAGCCATATGTTGAAGTTTTTGCGAACACCGGGCGACTGCCTATCGAAATTGACGGATAGCGTTGAGGCATCATGAAACAGATCACCATTGCGATTTGCAATTACAACTACGAGCGCTATCTGGGCGCGGCAATCGATTCCGCACTAGCGCAGGATTATCCGGCGACTCAGGTGATAGTGATCGACGATGGCTCGACCGATGGTTCGCGCGCGCTGATGGACAGTTACGGGAATCGTATTCTGTCGGTCTGCAAGGAAAATGGCGGTCAGGTGTCCGCGTACAACCACGCGATCGGCGTTATCGATACCGAGTTCGTGATCTTTCTCGATTCGGACGACGTGTTGTATCCGGGTGCGGCATCCGAAGTGATGAAGCTGTTCGAAAACGGCGCGTGGTCGAAGGTGCAATTCCGTCTCGACGTGATGGACGGCGACGGCATTCTGGCCGGTGCGTCGGTGCCGAACAGCGAGCCTCCGGCCGACTGCGGCAGGTTGTTGCGCGGAGGATGGCTCTATCCGTCGCCGCCGGCATCGGGCAATGCTTACCGTGTCAGTTCGCTGCGGAAGATCTTTCCGGTGCCAGAAGAAGGCGTGAATCGCTACGGCGCGGATTTCTACGCGATTTACGGCGTTGCACTGACCGGGCCGATCGCAAACGTGCCGAAGTCTTTAGGCGGCTATCGCGTGCATAACGCGGGTAGCGAAACGGTGTCGTTCGCGAACTCCGAACAACTGACCAAAGCGCCGCGTGCGTTCAACATGCGTTGGGCCATCCTGCGCAACATTGCGCGAGAGCGCCTCGACATCGAACTTCCGCCGGTATTTCACGACTTTTCGCACGAGAAAGCCACGTTCTGCACCAGCGTTTATCGGGCCAGGCTGCTGTCCCGCTGGCACTGGATGTTGCACGACTCGCGCAACTATCTGCATACGATCGTCGCGAATCCGTTCTGGAGCATGAAGAAAAAGCTCGGCACGCTGGTGCTTTCGAGTCTGTGTCTCGTGCCTTATTCGCCGTTGTCCGATTTCGCCGTGCGTTATATCGCGAACCCGCTGGCGCGCCGTCGCGCGGCGGGGCGCTGAAGATGGGGGCCACGGAGAGCGGCATGAATAGACGAGCGAGCGCCAACGTCATCGCGTTTGTATACGGCGGATATCTGATGAGGTACGTGTACCTCATCATCGTCGTGCCGTTTTACGGCCGCGTGCTCGGCGTCGCCGAATACGGGCGGGTGCTTGCGTCGATGTCGCTGATGAACGTGATCTGGATGCTCGTCAGCTTCGGATTCACCTTCGTCGGGATGCGCGAGGTGTCGAAAGCGCGGTCCGCGCGGCAATGCAATGAAATCTACTCGTTGCACGTGAGCGCGAGGCTTTTGCTGGCGTTGCTCGGCGGCGCGATCGGCGTGGTGGCGACGCTGAGTTCGCCGGTGTTGTCGGAGCGGCCGCTGATCGGTCTGCTCGCGACCGCGCTCGGGATCGTATCGGCAATGAATCTCGGCTGGCTGTTCCAGGGGCGTCAGTACTTCCGAACTCCGATCATGATCGAGGTGTTCGGTTTCGCGGTCAGCCTCGTGCTGGTGCTGACTTTCGTCAAAGGTCCGGGCGACTCGGTGTGGGTGCTCGCGAGTCTGCTGATTGCCGGCGTGGCGTCGTCGATCATTTCATATGGCTTGACGACCTGGCAACTGGGCCTGCCGCGTTTGAGTTTATCGGGCATCGCGCCGCTCGTGCGCAGCTCGACGATGCTGTTTTGCTATTCGTCCGGCTCGGTGGTGCTGACCGCGTCGTCGACCTATTTGTTGACGCTGTTGTCCACCCCCGCGCAGGTCGGCTATTTCGGCGCGGCCGAGCGCTTCGCGACGATCGGACTGAGCCTGATGGGCCCGGCGTCGCAGGTATTCATTCCGACGATCACCCGGCAGCTCGCGCACGGCGACAAGGAGGGCGCGCACGTGACGACCCGTCATGGCGCCACCTTGCTGCTGGGCTATGGGCTGCTGGTGTTTTGCGGCGCGCTGACACTGTCGCCTTTCGTGCTGCCGTTGATTCTCGGCCCCGCATTCGAACCGAGCGCGCACGTATTGCAGGTATTTGCATGGATGTTTCCGTTCGCGGCCTTCAACGAATTCGTCGCGTTCTATGTATTCGTGCCGCGCAGGAAGGACCGGTTGCTCGCGATTTGCGGCGTGGCATCGGGGCTCGTCAATCTCTGCTCGGCACTGGTGCTTGCGCCTCACTTCGGCGCGATAGGCATGGCATCCGCGCGGGTGATCGGCGAAGCGACGCTGGCGGTGATTTTGCTAGCGGTGATGATCCGCCTCGAACTGATTGGTCTGCTGCCGGGCGCGGAGCGGGCACTCGAGCGGGTTCGCATCGCCTGCGGCTTTCGCGCGCAGGCGCAGGCCGGCAAGGACGATTGACGCAGTGCATTGGACAGGTTTACCGGGGGTACGGTTGGAATGTCACAGGAGGGCGAAGTGAAAGTCGCTATTGTTCACGATTGGCTGGTGGTATCGGCGGGTGCCGAGAAAGTATTGAAGAACATCATCGAATGCTTCCCCGATGCGGACATCTTCTCGATTGTCGATTTTCTCGAAGACCGCGAATGCGTGAAGGGGAAGTCGGTCAATACGTCGTTTATCCAGCGGATGCCGTTTGCGCGAAGGCGCTACCGCGCCTATCTGCCGTTGATGCCGATTGCGATCGAGCAGGTCGATCTGTCTGGCTACGACCTCGTCATTTCCAGTTCGCACGCGGTCGCGAAAGGCGTGCTGACCGGGCCGAATCAGGTGCATATCAGCTACGTTCATTCGCCGATCCGCTATGCGTGGGATCTGCAGCATCAGTACCTGCGCGAATCTCATCTGGACAGGGGGCTGCGCTCGGCGCTCGCGCGGGTGCTGCTTCACTATATTCGCGGCTGGGACTCGCGCTCGGCCAATGGTGTCGATTATCTGGTCGCCAATTCGCAGTTCATTGCCCGGCGAATTCGCAAAGCGTATCAGCGCGACGCAACGGTGATCTATCCGCCGGTCGATCTGGCGAATATGACGTTGAGCACGCAGAAAGAGGATTTCTATGTAACGGCCTCGCGCATGGTGCCGTACAAGCGGATCGATCTGATCGTGCAAGCCTTTTCACAGACGCCGGAGCGCAGGCTCGTCGTGATCGGCGACGGCCCCGAAATGAAGAAAATCCGCGCGGTGGCCGGTGAGAACGTGCAGATCCTCGGGCATCAGCCGTCCGAGGTGCTGATCGACCATTTACGGCGCGCTCGCGCATTCGTGTTCGCGGCCGAAGAAGATTTCGGCATTTCGGTCGTGGAAGCACAGGCGTGCGGCACGCCGGTTATCGCGTTCGGCCGCGGCGGGGCGCTCGAATCGGTGGTGGGGCTGCCGCTCGAACGTGCCACCGGCGTATTTTTCGGTGAGCAGACGACCGAGTCGCTGCTCGAAGCGGTGAGCCGCTTCGAAAGCAATCGCGGTGTGTTCGATCCGCGCCGGTGCCGCAAGAATGCCGAACGCTTTTCATCGGAGAACTTCAAGAAAGCGCTGACCAGTTTCGTCGATGCGCGGCTTCCGTACGCTTGCGTCGAACAGTTTCTGCCGTATCAGGCGAGCGAGCCGCTAGCGGTCGAAGAAGCGCGTCACCTTGCCGACGTCACGCCCTGAGACGGACGCCGAGCGACGACGGCCGCCTTGCGCGGCACGCGCGGATCGAACGCGGGGGCTCTTGCCGCGAGCGGCCGCGCCGCGATCAGAAGCGAAATCACCAGCGAAAGAATCAGAACATTCGACGGCGTGACCATCCGGTGTTCGGTCGCCGACATCACCAGCAGGCAGATCGACGAGATCTCGACGAAGCGGTAAGCCGCGAAGTTTCTTCCCCCATCGGCCAGCGCGGAAAACGCCGCTCCCTGCTTGCTCCAGTCGATCAGCTTCCAGAAGAACGCGAGGATCAGCGTCAATCCGACCACGCCGAGTTCGGCGAGGATATTCAGATACGAGTTGTGAGCGTGCGAGTCGCTGTGTTCGATCACGACGTTCGACGGCACCGCAAACAGATGGAAGTACGACGCAAGCGTGCCGATATGGTCGTCGAATGACCCGAAACCGAGTCCGACGATCGGGCTTTGTTCGAAATACGTGAGCGCGCGCGGCCACAGCCATTCATAGCGGATGTTCAGATTGGCGACCTTCGCATCCTGATTGTGGATCGAGAACGTATAGCCCATGTAATCGACGGTCGGATCGGTGTGGTAGAGCGCGACCGCCACCGACGCGGCCAGCATCACGGCCAGCAGCGACGCGAGTACCCAGCGCTTGCGGCCGAAATACAGATACGGCAGCACCATCAGCGCGCCGAGCAGCGAGCCCCGGCTATAAGTGGAAAACAGCATCAGCGCGTTGCAGGCAAGCAGCGCCAGCGTCCATTTACTGCGTTGTTGCAGATAGCAGGCCACGCCGAGGCAGAACAGCATCGCGAGGAAGCCGCCTGCGGCGTTGCGGGCAATGAAATAGCTGCCGAAGCTGTCATTGGGGTTGACGAAAATGCTCAACAGTCCGTTTTGCGCAATGTAGTAAGCGTACATCGGCAGATTGATCAGCACCGCGAAGGCGAAGAATGCGCGAAGTACTTTGTTCAGATCCCAGCGGTGCGCATACAGACAGCCGGCAAAAATCGGCACGTATGAAATGAAGAAATTGCCATCGCGCCGGTAAAAATCGAATTCGAGGAACGACTGCGGGTCGTACAGCAGCGTCGAAACGATTGCAAAAGCGGTGAACGCCGTGAGTGGCGCGATAAACGAAGGGTAACTACGGCCCGCGAAGCGCCACCAGCAGAACAGCAGCGGGATAAAGCCGATCGCGCTGAGCGGCACCAGATTGGTGACGGTCAGAAATAGCGCGAGTAGCGAGATATAAGCCATTGCAACTCCAGAAAAGCGGATCGCGCACGTCACGAACGGGCTCGTGCGCTGGACGATGGCATGAATTGAAAAGCGGGAAGCTCGCACGGCTTCCGCGGCGAACGGCTTTGATGGTCCCGCGTCGCTGTGCGGTTATGACATCAAATGCGGCGGGACGTTCATGTGAACGGTAGCACGTGTGATGCCCGATTTCCAATCTTCCGCCGTTGTCTGCAATAGAAGTGCAAGCTCGCGTGCGGATTCACGGAACACGGGCGGCAGGCAGAGCCAAAACCTCCGCTGATCGCGCCACAAGTACGGGGTGCGCGTCTGCTCTGACTAAGATTGAACACATCGAGGCGCGATGTCGCTCAGATAGCAAACCGCTAACGAACGTCGTCGCCTCATTCGTTCTTTCGTTTCTTTCGTTTATCCGGTCGTCGTCGTCGAGCAGATCACTGCGATCCGGCCAGCCTGTTTCCGTACTTTCCGGCCGCACCGGAATATCGCCGGTGCGTGCATCTTTCACTACGAGCTGAACGGGCAGGTCTGGTTCATCCGACACGTACGTTCGGCCACACTAATCACATTGAGACAGCATCGGCGCAGCCGGCGTCGCCACGCTTTTTCGCGTTGGCGTCGTCCATGAATTATTTGTGGTGCGGGCTCAATGCGACGGAGTTAGAAATGGACAAAGTTAATGCGGCAGCCGCCGCGACGGATGTCGAAACCACTTTATCGAATGCGGCCACGCTCGATTCTCCGCCTCTCGTCCAGGTGATCCTCGCCGGCGGTTCCGGCACGCGCCTGTGGCCGGTGTCGCGAGAGCAGTTTCCGAAGCAGCTGATCGACGTGATCGGTAATCAGACGCTGCTGCAGGCGACGATGGGACGCATGGCGGGTTTTGAAGGTGCATGGGATATCGCCGCCGATCCGGTGATCGTATGCGGCGCCGAGCATTATTTCGCCACTTACGAACAGGCACACGAGATCGGCGTGAATGCGCGCATCATCGTCGAGCCCGCGCGTCGCGACACCGCACCCGCGCTGACGCTCGCCGCATTGAGCGCGTATGCGGAGAACGAAGACGCGATTCTGGTGGCGATGCCGGCCGATCACGCGATAGCGCACCTCGACGCGCTGCACCAGGCGATCGACGTCGCGGCGGCGCACGCGCACAAAGGGGCGATCGTCACGCTGGGCGTGCCTCCTGAACGGCCCGATACCGGCTTCGGCTATATCCGTCTGGGCAGCGCATTGGGCGACGGTGCGCGCCATATCGAGCGCTTCGTCGAAAAGCCGGCCACGGAACTCGCGGCCCAGTACGTCAGTTCGGGCAATTACTGGTGGAACAGCGGGATCTTCGTGGTGCGCGCATCGGTATGGCTGTCTGTCATCGAGCAGTACCAGCCTGACATGCACGCTGCTTGCGTTCACGCGTGGCGCAATGCGAAAAAGACCGACGAATGCGTGATGCCCGAAGCCAGCGAGTTCCTGAACTCGCCATCGGACTCGATCGACTACGCGGTGATGGAACAGCTCGGCAAGCGCGGGTCGAACTTCACCGGTGTGGTCGTGCCGCTCGATGCGGGGTGGTCCGATCTGGGCTCGTGGGACGCGGTGTGGCAGGCGATGGAAAAGGACGATTGCGGCAATGCGTCGAACGGACGCGTGTTGTTCGAAGGTTCGACCGCAACCTATGCACGTTCGCAAGGCGGCCGGCTGCTCGCCTGTGTCGGCACCCACAATCTGATCGTCGTCGAAACCGATGACGCGGTGCTGGTTGCGGACCGCTCGCACGTGCAGGACGTCAAGACGCTGGTGTCGCGCATACGCAGCGAGAAATCGCCGGAGGCCGATGCACATCGAAAAGTGCGCCGTCCATGGGGCTTTTACGATTCGATCGATCGCGGCGACCGCTTTCAGGTGAAACGCATCGTCGTGATGCCGGGCGGGCGGCTGTCGCTACAGATGCACCATCATCGCGCGGAACATTGGGTGGTCGTGTGCGGCACCGCGCTGGTCACACGAGGTGAGGAACAGTTCCTGCTCGGTGAAAACGAATCGACCTACATTCCGCTCGGCGTGTGCCATCGGCTCGAAAACCCCGGCCGGGTACCGCTGCAGATCATCGAAGTTCAGTCCGGCGCTTATCTCGGCGAAGACGACATCGTCCGCCTGGACGACAAATACGGGCGCTGCGGCTAATGCGGACAAGTCAAACGCACACGTGTTTCGAGGAGGCTGCCATGCGATTGCTGACCGGTCTACTGGCAAGAATGTTCGATGTCGCGATGATCGTGGCGGGGGCTTGCGCGGCCTCGCAGATCCGTTTCGACAGCGGCTCGCAACGAGGTTTCTATTTCGCCTTCGTCGCCTTTGCTGCGGCTTTCGCGCTCGCGCTTTTTCCGGCGCTCGGCGTGTATGAATCGTGGCGCGGCCGCTCGAAACGGGCGCTGGCGAGTCATGTCGCGCTGGGTTGGCTGATCGTGCAGGCCTGCGCGATGGTGTTGATGTTCTCGTTGCATCGGATCGATTTCGTGTCGCGTCTATGGTTCGTGTACTGGACCGGCATTTCGGGCGTGGCGATGATGGCCGGCAGGCTCGTGACGCACGCATTGCTCGGCCGGATGCGCTATGCGGGCATGAACCTGCAGCAGGTCGCGGTGGCCGCGTGCGGCGATCATTGCGACGAGGTGATTCGCAAGATTGCGATGTCGCCGGCCGCCGGTTTTCGCGCGAATGCGCTGTATAGCCTGAGCCCCGGCTGCAAGATCTCGATGCGCTCGGCGGTACAGGTGTTCGAAGAGCACGACGCGTTCGCCCGTTATGTCAGGGAGCACAACATCAACGAGGTGTGGCTTGCGTTGCCGCTGACGGAAGAACGCGCGATTCTCAAACTGGTTGCGGAGTTTCGCAACGACCTGATCAATATCCGCTTCATGCCCGACGTGCGCGCGCTTGCGCTTTTCGAAGGCAGCATGACCGATCTGCTCGGTCTGCCGACGATCAATCTCGCCGCGTCGCCACTGCCGCCCAATGCATTGCTGAAAAAGGAACTATTCGATCGGCTATTTGCGTTCGCCGCGTTGGTTGCGATCTCGCCGATCCTGCTCGGCTGCGCGATTGCGGTCAAACTGAGTTCGGCGGGCCCGGTCTTTTTCAAGCAGCGCCGCAAGGGGGCCGATGGCCGCGTATTCACGATCTACAAGTTCCGCACGATGCGATTGCACGAGCAGAAGCCCGGCGTTCTCGAACAGGCGACGCGAGGCGACCCGCGTATTACGGCGGTTGGCGCATTTCTGCGCCGCACCAGCCTCGATGAGCTGCCGCAGTTTTTCAACGTGCTGCGCGGCGATATGTCGGTGGTGGGGCCGCGTCCTCATGCGCTCGAACACGACGATCTCTATCAGAACATCGTGTCGGGCTATATCCATCGTTATCGGATCAAGCCCGGCATTACCGGGTGGGCGCAGATCAACGGGTTCCGCGGCGAAACCGACCGGCTGGAGAAGATGGAGGGCCGCGTCGCGCATGATCTGTACTACCTGAAGAACTGGTCGTTCTGGCTCGACGTCAGGATCATTCTGGCGACGATCTTCAAAGGGCTTCATCATCCGAACGCGTACTGAATATGCTGATAGACGTCGAAAATATAGCGAGGCGGTCCGCAAAACGGCTCGGCCAATACAAGTTTCATTGGGGGCACGGCGTACAGGCCGAACGGGTATTGAAGCTACTCGAGAAACAATACGGCAAGACCGATCCGGCCAACCTGAAGCTCGCGCATGCGTATGCGTGCGACGTGTTCGGCGATGCGATCTACGCACCGTGGCTGCGCGTCTATACCGCATTCAGCGGCACGTTCAAGGAAGGCTGGATTCCGGACAACTACTATGCGAGCGTCGTGGTCCCGCATATGAAGGGCTGGTACGGCAGGGTATCGAGCCTGAAGCCGTTGACACGCCTGATCTTCGATGACGATGCGTTTCCCGATATCGCCTATTTCGCCAATGGGCTGTTCTTTACGGACAGCAGTGTCGTGGTGCCGCGGCGCGAAGTAAAAGACCTGGTTTTCGCACATACCGAGCGGGTAGTGTTCAAGCTCGATGGGTCGCGGCAGGGCGATGGCGTCCATATCTTCGACAGAACCAGTTTCGATCCCGAGCTGATCAGATCGCTCGGCAATGGGGTGATACAGAAATTCATCATTCAACATCCGGTGTTCCATGCTTTTGCGTCTAAAGCCGTGGCGACGTTGCGCTTTACGACCGTGGTGGACGACGCCGGTCGCATTTCGATTCGCGCGTGCTTTTTGCGCATTGGAAGAGCGGACGACACGCATATCGTGACCGATCGGGAGGTGTGCGTGCCAGTCAGGCTCGCGACCGGCGAGCTGGGCGGCGAAGGCTATATAAACGATTGGAGCGCCACCGAGGCTCATCCGGATTCGGGTCTGCGCTTTGCCGGCATCACGGTTCCGGCATTTGCGCAGTGCAAGGAGACAGTGCTCGGGTTGCACCGGAAGATTCCGTTCGCGCGCTGCGTCGGCTGGGATCTGACCGTCGACGCGGACAGCCGGGTGCAGGTGATGGAGTGGAACGGCGAACACAACGATGTGAAGTTCAGCGAGGCTACGCAAGGTCCATGTTTTTCGGATCTGAAGTGGGAACGGCTCAAGGCTGTTCGCTGAGTTTTATCCGGCGGGCAATGGGCGGCCGATAGCCTGAACGCCTGAACAGGAAGAGGCACGCAGCAGGAGACGCGACGTGAGCGAACAGTTATGGTGCGTCCATATAGAAGGGCTGAACGATTTCATTGCCGTCGATTCCGAAGACTCGGCGCGGCACGAGGCGGCGACCATCAATGCGTATATCGACGGCGCCGGAAAGGATTCGCGGGCGGCGCTGATGCGCGCGATCGCGATCGAGTGGCCGTTTAGCGAGCAGGCTCACGCGCGGGCGCTCGATGACGACTGGCATGATCTGCAGCGTATGTCGCATCGGAGTCCGCCGGCGGCTGCGACGGCCAACCGCCGCGGCGGGGTGTTGGCCGACATTACGCGGCGGGTGAGAAAGCTGATGACGGTCACGCGCGCAGACAGGGACGACGACGCCGCGTAAGCGACTTCCCTTTCAGGTCGCGGCGCGCGTATCGGGACGCTTGCGTCTGAGGGCGAGCGCGACGCCGCTCAACGTCAAGGCCATTGCCGCGAATTCCCTGAGGCCGAGCGGTTCGCCGAGAGAGAGCGCCGCGGCGGCTATACCCATGATCGGCACGAGCAGCATGCCGATCGACGCGACTTCCGGCGGCAAATGACGCAGCGTTGCGAACCACGCCAGATAACATACCGCCATCGGCACCAGCGTCATATAGACCATCACCGCGCGGCCAGCGGTATCGAGTGCATGAAAATCCGGATGTTCGATCAGCAGTCCCACGATGGCCATCGGCACGCAGCCGATGCCGACTTGCCATGCGACCAGTGTGATCGGCGGCACCGGAATCGGCTTGCGCGTGATGACGGTGCCGAGTGCGAACAATACGGCGGCGAGCAGCGCGAACAGAATGCCGGCGAGTTTGCCGCCATCGAATGCGAAACCCTGGCCGCCCAGCAGCACGACGACCCCGGCGAGTCCGAGCACGAGCGACACGAAACCTTCCGCGGAGGGCCGCCGCGACAGAATCGGCCACGCGAGCAGCATCGCCCAGATCGGCATCGTATAGACGAGCAGCGCGCCTTCGCTGACGCTCAGCCATTTCATCGACATGGTCGAGAAGCCCATCCACGCGAAGACGTTGGTGCTGGCCGCAAGCATCACGCGTGGCAGCAAGCGGCGCGGGATCACGATGCGTTCGCCGGAACAGCGGGCGATCACGATGAGCAGCAGCGACGCGACGATACCGGCGACGCCGCGCGAAAACAGCGGAGGCCACTCGCGCAGCAGTATTTTCATCGCGGGCCAGTTGACGGCCCAGCCGGTTGCGGTGACGAGCAGAAAAAACACCCCGGCCCAGCGCGTGGACTTCATTGAAATAGTGTTTGACGGTTACTGAAGGCCGTCATGTTACCGCGTGCGGCGAATTGCGCTAGACGGGAAGCGGCACGTCTTCGATCAGTTCCGCGTTGAGCGCGCGAATCCTGCGATCAACAAAGTACCCGCCGCCTTCCACGTAGCGCAGATAAAGACGGCCGCATGACGAGCATTGCCAGACACCGCAGCGGTTGTACGGGAAATAGCGCGGCGCGATCGGCGCGTTGGCTGCCCAGTAAGTTGTTTGGTCGGGCAGATATTCGTTGAACGTCGGCTCCGGATCGTCTTCCGGCATCAGCGTGCCGATTTCCGTCAGCAGCGTTTCGTCGAGAGAAAGCGGTTGCGATTGCCAGCCGTCGAGCGGCGCGCGTGTGCATTCGCAAGGTGCGGTGGCGCGCTGTTGGGCAGCGCGCGCGAGTTCGAGCAGGGTTGCAGCGTTCAGAGGTTGCGCCATATGGTTGTTTGCAGAGGGTTCATGTTCCGCTCATCATGCGGTCCCGTTGCGCGGCGACCCAGGCCCGCTCGAACGTGCCGTTCGCGATCGACGCAAGCGCGGCGGCTTCTTTCGCATGCTGCTGGCGCGCGCCTTCGATGACCGCATCGACGTCGGCTGGCGCGATCGCAACGACGCCGTCTTCGTCGCCGACAATGATATCGCCTGGATGCACGACCATGCCACCCACGCTGACTGGCACATTGATTTCGCCCGGGCCGTTCTTGTAAGGGCCGCGATGCGTGACGCCGCGTGCATACACGGGGAAATCGCGCTCGCGCAACGCGCCGACATCGCGAATCGCGCCATCGATCACGAGACCCTGCACGCCGAGACTTTGCGCGAAGGTCGCCATGATTTCTCCCATCAGCGCCTGGTTGAGATCACCGCCGCCGTCGATCACGAGCACGTCACCCGGCCGGCAGAAGTCGAACGCGCGATGAATCGCCAGATTGTCGCCGGGCCGTGTTCGAATCGTCAACGCGGTGCCGGTCAGCGGTTTTGGCCGATGAAACGGCTGTAGGCCGACCGTGCCGCTCGCGCGCGCCATGTTGTCGCTGAGCAGCGATACCGCCAGTTCACGCAACGCGGCCAGCGTAGCCGCGCTGGCCTGCGGCGCGCATGGATATTCACGCCATCCCAATGGATTCATACCGTCGCTCCCGGCGTTGCGAATTGCTTCTTCAGTTGCTTATCGAGCCGATCCGACAGGCGCGGATACACGCTGCGCGCGTTGCCTTCATAGATGCGTTGCCGGTCCGCGTCGCTGAGCCATTCGATTGCATCGATATAGCGGCGCGTGTCGTCGTAGTAGTGACCGGTGCGCGGATCGATACCTTGCACCGCGCCGATCGTTTCCGACGCGAACAGGATGTTGTCGACCGGAATCACTTTCGCGAGCAATTCGGCGCCGGGCTGGTGATACACGCAGGTATCGAAGAACACGTTGTTCAGCAGATAGTCTTCCAGCAGAGGACGCTTCATGTCCTGCGCGAGTCCGCGATAACGGCCCCAGTGATACGGCACCGCGCCGCCGCCGTGCGGAATGATGAAGCGCAGCGTCGGGAAGTCCGTGAACAGATCGCCCTGCAATAGCTGCATGAAGGCCGATGTATCGCCATTGATGTAGTGCGCGCCGGTCGCATGGAAATTCGGATTGCACGACGACGACACGTGAATCATCGCGGGCACGTCGAGGTCCACCATCGCTTCATATAAGGGATACCAGCTGCGATCGGTCAACGGCAGGCCGTTCCAGTGTCCGCCCGATGGATCGGGATTCAGGTTGCAGCCGATAAAGCCGAGCTCTTCGACGCAGCGCCGTAATTCGTCGATGCAGTCGGCGGGCGCGGCGCCGGGCGCTTGCGGCAATTGGCACACGCCGACGAAGTTGCGCGGAAACATCTCGCACACGCGCTGCACGAGGTCGTTGCATTCGCGCGACCAGTGCTCATTCGCGTCGGCGCTCGCGAGATGATGGCCCATGCCCGCCGCGCGAGGGGAGAAGATCGTCAGGTCGGTCCCGCGTTCGCGTTGCACACGCAATTGGCCGGTTTCGATGCTTTCGCGAATCTCGTCGTCGCCGATAAGCGGGCGCGGCGGTGGCGCGAGGCCGTCTTGCAGCGCGGCTATCTGCTGTTTGCGCCACGCTTCGTGCTGTGGCGGAGACGTCGTGTAGTGACCGTGGCAATCGATAATCATGTATGCAAAGACCCTTCTGCAATAGCGTTTGATGCGGGGGTGTCCAAAGAGGCTTCAGGTGCGCGGCGCGGCATCGCCGGGAAACGACTCGACTTCATCTTCGGGGGGCGTCACGCGCATCACGAGCGCGATGATCGTGGCGACGACCAGAAACGCCGCGATCGTCAGCAGCGCGAGCTTGAAGTTGCCGGTCGCGCTACGCACCAGCCCGATGCTCCACGGCCCGACCAGTCCGCCGAATTGTGCGATCGTATTGATCAGCGCGATCGTTGCCGCGCCCGCCGCGCCGGTTCTGAACGACGATGCGAGACTCCAGAACAGCGGATTACCCGCATAGATAAAGAGGCCGGTCAGGCACAGCAGCGCATAGGCAATCACGGGATTCGGCGCATATGCGCTGCCGGCAATCGCGAGCGCGCTCATGCCATAGACGAACGCGAGGTGCTTCTTGCGGTCGCCGCTGCGATCGGAGCTGCGGCTGATCAGGAAGGTGCCCAATACGCCGAGCAGCGGCGGCGCTGCCGACAGAAAGCCGACTTCGATATTGCTCAGGTTACCCAGGCTCTTGACGATCTGCGGCAGCCACAGAAAAAGCCCATAAATGCCGACCAGCGCACAGCCGAACAGGCACGCGAGGCTCCACACGCGGATATCGCCCGCCACGCGCAGCAGCGGGAAATGGCGGTTGCCGCCGAGCGCTTCGCGCTCGGTGGCGAGCGTCGTTTCGAGCCAGTTCTTTTCCGCGCTCGTCAACCAGTTCGCGTCGGCGGGACGCTCGGTCAGGATACGCAGCGTGAGCAGGCCCAGCAGCATCGCGGGCAAGCCTTCGAGAATGAACATCCACTGCCAGCCCGCGAGACCCAGCATGCCGTTCGCGTAGGTCATCAACATCGTCGAAATCGGGCCGCCCAGCACCGCGGAAAACGAGCCCGCGATGATATAGCCGCCGACCGCGCGCGCCCGGTAGCGCAGCGGAAACCATTTGGTCAGATAGACCGCGATGCCGGGCAGAAAACCCGCTTCCATCACGCCGAGCAGAAAACGCAGCACGTAGAAGCTGGTGTCGTTGAACACGAACGCGGTCGCGGCGGCCACCGCGCCCCACGTCAGCAGGATCCGCGCGATCCACACGCGCGCGCCGACGCGATGCAGGATCAGATTGCTCGGCACTTCGAGCAGCATGTACCCGACGAAGAAGATACTGCCGGCGAAGCCGAACACCGCCGGACTGAAGCCCAACTGCTTGTTCATGTCCAGCGCGGCGAAACCGATATTGATCCGGTCGAGGTAATTGACGAACATCATCGCAAAGAGCATGGGCATCAGGCGCCCGTACACTTTGCGCATCGTTGCGGTTTCATCGAATGCGGTCATGCTGTCTCCGGCCATGCAGCGACGGGCGGCGCCGTCGTCGTGTTTTGTCGTATGTGCGCCTGATGATGCAATGGCGTACCGCCCATGATAGAAACGCATGGGCCAGGAGTCCAAGACCGCTTGCTTATGCTTGTATAGCTTTTTTCTTATAGTGCGGGATCGCTCAACGGCGCTGGCAGACAGCCAAGGAAGGCGCGCAGATGCGGTGACGCGTCGTCGGTACGGAAAGTCGCCGCCAGCGTTGAACGGTGCGATGAACCCGGCCCGGACAGATGACGGAATACGACGTCGCTGCGCCCATGGCGCGCCACCGATTCGCCGACGACGGTCACGCCGAGCCCCGCTGCGACGAGCGCGATCGCTGTTTGGATTTCGTAAGCTTCGTGCGCGACGAGCGGTGTCACACCGGCATCGCGATAGAGCGATTGCACCGAGCGCTTGAACGGCGCGTTCAGGTGCTTCGGATAAAGAATCAGCGGCGTATCGGCGAGATCGGCGATATGCAGCGTTTTGCGCGCGGCGAGCGGATGACCCGCTTCCAGCGCGACCATCACGCGTTCGCGCAACAGCGTGAACGACGTGCAGCCTTCCACGGCCAGCGGTTGCCGGCCGATGCCGATATGAATGCGCAGGTCGCGCAGCGCATCGGTCTGTTCCTCGGTGAGCATTTCGAAGAGCTTCAGTTCGACTTGCGGATACGCCTTGTGGAATTTCTTCAGCGCGGGCGGCAGCACGCTGTACATCGACGAACGCGTGAAGCCGATGCTCAGCCAGCCGCGCCGGCCGGCGCCGATTTCCTGCGCGGCAAGCGTCATCTGTTCCAGCGAGCCGAGTATCTGGCGCGCTTCGGCGCACAGATAGTGTCCTGCCTCGGTCAGCATCAACGGCCGCCGCGTGCGGTCGACCAGTTGAGTGCCGAGCCTTTCTTCCAGCGAACGGATCTGCTGGCTCAGCGCGGGTTGCGCGATATGCAGCCGTTCAGCCGCGCGGCTGAAGTTGAGCTCCTCCGCGAGAATCACGAAACATTGAAGGGCCCTCAAATTCATGACGGTATTCCTGTGATGGCCGGTTGCGGTGAATCGGCGCATACGGATCGAGCGATAACCTTAACGAATCGGCCGATTCGATTTATTCAATGGTCAGTTACCGGATAGTTTCGCACACCGGCCATTGCGGGCCGCCGGGTATGCTGGTCAGCACGGATGTCGCTATGCACTCGGTGTGCGCCGTGCCGGCCAAGCCGGGGAGAGGTGGCCGCAGGCGGCGCGCGAAATCGCCGGTTCAGCGCTACTGTCGACGCTCGCCGCGCCCGCAGCCGTTGCGTTGCTGTTCGATTACGAAACGCAATGGATGTTCGAGATTCAACGGCACGGCAAGAGCTTCGATTATCAGACGCCGGCGTTCGACTATTACGAGTCGCAGCGCGAACTCGGACTCGACGTCGATAGCGACAAGACGCTCGCGCTAGTGCGCTTTCCGCCGGTCCACGCACTCCGACGTAATCGCCATGCTCGCCTGATCGGGCGTCATATGCGGTGCGTCGGGGCGGTAGATCTTTTCGATGATCGCATTGACCGCCGCGCGATCGGACGGGTCTTTGTAGTAGTGGGCGGCCTGATCGAGCGCCTGCGCTTTGGTCTTCTTGTGCGCTCGCCATGACACGACCTGGGCGGCGATATCGCCCAAGGCAAAACATTGATCGCTGACGCTTTGCGCAATGGCCTGAGCGGCCGGTTGCGCGGCGCACAGCGCGACAAGCGCGGATACGACGACGCGTTTCATTACCGGAATCCTGAGATGAGACGGGCGGCGGTGCGATGACGGCGATCGTCACCGTTGCGGCCGGCGCGCGGTTAAAACGAGCGCGTAGTGTATCGGGAACCGGCACGGGGCGCTTTCCGCATGCCAGCCGACCGGTTTGCACGAAGCGTGCGGTAGGGGGAGAAAAAGCCGGCTATTGCGTGAACCGTAAAAGAAAGGATATTGCGTAGATAGCTGAAGTGGCTCTCCAACACTGTGGGATGAGCAGTGAGCTTGATCTTGCTACCGGCAGGAATCGACTCTTCGCAGACACTCGTTGCGTAGCTTCAGCAGGGGTAGGAATTGGGGGCAACGGTCGCACGGCATTACCTTGCTGGCTCATATTGACGGCATGCACGCGCGTAACGTAGCCTCGCCCTCTCTTCACTTGAGGCTTTGCGATGATTACTTGCTACGTACGTTATGTTATTGATGCCACGAAGCTGGATGAATTCGAAACCTATGGAAAGATGTGGATACCTCTTGTCCAGAAATTCGGTGGCCAACATCACGGATACTTCTTGCCAGCCGAGGGAGCGAACAACATCGCCCTGGCTTTGTTTTCGTTCCCCAACCTGGCGACATATGAAGAGTATCGAAATCGCTCCAAGGCCGATCCAGAATGTGCCGCAGCCTTTAAGTACGCCGACGAGACCCGATGCGTCATTAGCTACGAGCGTAGCTTTTTCCGTCCGGTACTCGGCTGATCGATAACCGGTGGTAGTTGAAGCTGGAGGCGGTGAGTAACTGCTTTCAGGCTGCGTGGCGACTCTTAAGTGTCCAGGGTGCCATTGCATCGAACGGCAGTTCCTGGCCGGCTACGGCCCGACGCAGCTGGCCGTAGCCGACCCGTTTCGGCCTCACAAATATGCAAGATATCAGCGACCGCTTCCAAGGATCAACGGACAAAAATTTGTTCCATTGCGGTTCCTTGGGCTTCGCGCAAGACGCCTATCTGAACACCCTATCGGCGACGTTAGTTCTCAAGTCAGAAAGGCACGAAATGCCCTTTAGGATAGGAGGGCGAGCAACGTCCCGTACCCGGATGCTTACTGGACAATTCCCGATTTAAGAAATTCGTCGAGGCTCAGCACTTTCACTTCTATACCTAGAAAAGGGTAGATTTGACGAGCTCTCGCGAGCAGCCTAGCGTCCTTCGAGACAAATACGCCGCATTGAGACCCATAGATGAGATGCTCGATATCGTGAACGCTGCTCCGCCGCGTTCGCTCAGACGTTTCGCGCTTGAACGATAACAGATCTAAACCATTGTGGAGCGCGTATATAGCGTTCCTGATATCGCTATGCGACACAAGACCCTTGAATTCATCCTTTTGGAGACGCGAGGATGCACTGTGGAACATGAGGCGTGAAAATTCATTTCCAGTCAGTGCACCAAACACGTCCGTACGCTGCCCGAGAGAAATTCGGTGTGGTTCCTTATTGTATTCTGCAAAATACAACTCTCGACTTTCTTCTTTTAGTGTCTTGATCCGCTCAACTGCGTCAGTTGCCTCTGGCGACACCGCAGCCCGAGCCAGAACAACAGCGGGATTTTCTATGAACAGGCCGAGCCGGTCATCCGAGGACGGTTGCAGACTCATGTTGTTTGTGATCTCCGAGATTGCCTCGATAAACGCCTGTCGATAAGACTCATCCAGAATCTTGCAGATTTCCTCAAGATGCGACGGGCTGTAGGCAAACTGCAGCAACCCTTCTGATTTTAGCTGTCGAAGTGCTATTTGAACATTGCTGTCTTTAGTGAAATCTGAAAAGACATTCTGATCTAAATATACAACCGCGCAAGAAGTCGTCGCCGGCGTTCGATCAAACCGTAGTCTAGAGGCGCCAAAGTGATGCTTCATTGCCTGGTCAGTGTATGTTGCGTACTTCCATGCGAGCCGACTCTTTTTTACCTGATTGGCCGTCATATTCCCAGTCATCAGACCGTCGAGCAACGGCAAACTAAACATCAAATTATGGCACGGATCGCAGTTCAAGCAGAATTCGCCCTTCTGTATATTCACTCGCCTTAGCTCTTCTCCCATACCGAAAAGGATAGTCGAACCAGATTCCAGAACGGCATCAATTAGTCCGTTAACTACGGAATCTATCTCCGCAAAACGTTCTTCGTGACTTTGCATCGCCATGATTTAATGCCTAAATTTTTATAAAAATAATATGGAGATTAAAATATTTTCTGGATAATCAATATGTAAAAAATAATGCTGTCGCCAACATTATAACAAATATAAAATGAAACCATCTCTCGTGTCCCGGAGAAAATCTGACGCGATCATCGCCGAAGCAGCCCGATACTGCGACTCGAGTGATTGACGCGTGAGTGTCCGCTACCATGTGCAGAACGACCGCCTAGATGTCCGCATGCGCACGCCGGCGAATGTCGGGAGATGGCCGAACTCAGCCAGTCAGTGTCAGTGATCTTCCTAAATGTGAAAGCCCACTTTAGTTATCTACGGAATATCCAAAAGAAAGCCGCGCTGCGCATCGCAGAGCGGCTTCGAAAATCACCGGACTATCGGCCCGCCCGGGGCCGTGTCCTCGCCGTTCAATGTCCGAACGATTCCGCCTTCGGCGTACCGGCTTGCACCACCTGCGGACGTGCGGCCTGCTTGATCAGCAGCGCGATGCACGACAGCAGACCGGCCACCGCGATCGTGGCGAAGATCGCGCCGAACGAGAAATGACGGCGCGTCAGTTCGGCCACGAGGAACGACCCCGCGATGCCGCCGAAGCGGCCGACTCCGAGCATCCACGCGACGCCGGTGCCGCGGCCCTGGGTCGGGTAGAACGCGGCGGCGAGCGCCGGCAGCGACGATTGCGCGGTATTCATCAGCACGCCCGCGATGAACACGATGAGCACCAGCGCGCCGACATTGCCGGCCGCCTGGCCGATGAAGTACACGCTGACCGCGGTCAGCGCATAGCAGATCGCGACCACGCGGTTGCCATTGAAACGGTCCATCAGCCAGCCGGCGAACACCGCGCCGACGCCGCCGAGCGGGAACAGCGCGGAGATCAGCGTCGCGCGTTGCGGCGTGAGGCCGGCATCCTTCAGCAGGATCGGCATCCAGTTGATCGAAGCGTAGAAGATCACGAGGCCCATGAAATACGCGAGCCACAACATCACCGAGCCGACGATATACGAACGCGACAGCACGACGCCGAGACCCTTGCCGCCGGTTTGCGGCGCGGTTTCGGTCATCATGAATGCGCCGGCTTCCACCGCGTCGCCGGAAATGCGCGCGAGCGCCGTGCGAATCCGTTCGACCGGCTTGTTGTTGGCGACCATATAGCGCACCGACTCCGGCATCTTCGCGAGCAGCAACAGCACCAGCAGCAGCGGCGTAGTGCCGCCGAGCAGCAGCACGCTGCGCCAGCCGAAATGCGGAATCATCCACGCGGCGAGGAAGCCGCCGAACGCGGCGCCGAGCGGGAAGCCACAAAACATCAGGTTGATCAAGGTGGCACGGCGGCGATCCGGGCAATACTCGCCCATCATCGTCACCGCGTTCGGCATCGCCGCGCCGAGACCGACACCGGTGATGAAGCGCAGTATGGTCAGGTGTTCGATGGTGTCCGCGAAGGCGGAGCCGAGGCATGCGAGCCCGAACAGCAGCACCGAGCCCAGCAACATGCCGCGACGCCCGAGGCGGTCCGATAGCGGGCCCGAGCCGAGCGCGCCGCAGGCGAGGCCGAATAGCGCCGCGCTCAGCACCGGTGCGAGCGACGGTTTGTCGATACCCCATTCGTTGATCAGCGAAGGCGCGATAAAGCCGATCGCGGCCGTGTCGAAACCGTCCAGCAGGACGATGACGAAGCACATGAAGAAGATCAGCCACTGGAACGGCGAAAACGGATGCTCGTTGATGAAGGTTTGAACGTTCACAGCGGTGCTGCGGTTCATGATAGGTCTCCTTGCTGCGAAAAGGCCCGCTCGACGAGCGATTTTCAAGACCGTACGCCGTCTGCAGGCGGCGCGCGATCTCTGCGCCACGGCAAAAATGGCTGTGCTTCGGCAATAGATCATACCCGGGCGGCCGATTTGCAGGAACCGCGTCGGGTAGGCGATGTGTTCGCGATTTGTTCGATTAAAGAACGGTGATTCTTTCTGCGAACGCGCGCCACTGTAAGCAATCTGATGGCATAGGGTCAACGCGGGAATACCCGTGAAGCGCAGAAAATGGGCGTAGGCCCATGTGGAGCTATGTGCAGTGAGTTGAATTCGGCGCGTCGCAGGAGGGGACGCGTGTCGGCATACCGCGCGTCGGTGCGCGGCATGCGTCAAGTGAAGCGAAGGGTTTAAGCGGAAGCTGAAACGGAACAGCGTGGAGCGGATGCGTGAGAGCGATCAGCCCGCCACGCCCGGATTTTCGATCGTCTGCTCGATCCTGCCGAGCCGCACGACGGTCACGCCGGGGCGCAACTGCCGCAGCGACGGCATCACGAGCATGCAAGCGTCGTAGGGCGTGCGCACTTCCTCGCCGTTCGACCAGCCGATCAACGCGCCCGCTTCGGGGAAGATCTCGAGGCCGGTGTACGGCGCGGCGAAACGGAAATCCATGCTCGTCGCGACGACCGGCTGCGTGACGCGCACGATGTGTTGCAGCGGCGGCAGCGGCGCGAGCCAGCCCGGCGGCAGATCCGCTTCGTCGATCACGCCGGAGAGCCGCAGGAAGCGCGCGGTCGTATCGCGCGCGACCGCCACCGCGGCGGGTTCCCAATGCTGGCCGCATTCGATCAGCAGCGCGTTCTTCGGGCTGGCCGGATCGCCGAAACCTTCGTAGTCGCGCATCCGGCGGCCTTCCGGATGTCCTTCGTCGCAGATCACCGTGGCCGGCGTGCCGAGCCGGCTGGCCAGATCGATGCCTTTTGGCAGCGGTCCCGCGACGATCAGCGGCTTGCTCTTTTCGTGCATCGAATGCAGATCGAGCAGCGCGTCGACGGTGTCGAGCACCGGGCGCAGCGCGCGCGCGCGCGCCAGTTCGCTCGACGTGCGCGACGTGTCGTCGAGCACCGCGGCGGTCCACACGCGATTGAAGTCCTGATCGACGAAGCGCGCGGCGTCCGGTTTCGCCGCATCGAAGCGGCCGTACGCGGCGACGTTGGCGAACGACAACGTAAGGCGCCCGCGCCGCGGACGCAGCGCGCGGCGCAGCAATTCATCGACGACGATCGCGCCGCACACTTCGTTGCCGTGCGTGAGCGCATTGATCATCACGTGCGCACCGGGCAGGCCCGAGTCGAACGTGTGGACATAAGGGATGCCGGACGGCGATTGCTCGTGCGGCGTGATATCGGGGAACTCGACTTCGATCGGATAGGCTTCCATGCTGGGGCGGGCGCGTCCTTGCGCAAAAAGTGGTTCAGCTTTTGATGAAGACGTTGTTATGGCTCACGCCTCCCAGCCAGTGTAATTCGGAAAGCGCGAGTTCTTTCATGACCCGGGAGGGCCCCGGGTGGCCGGCGAATGAAAACTTCACCGGCTTGTAGTCGGTGTACAGGCTCGAATCGTCCATCACCAGCAGGCCGCCCGGCGCGAGCGAGTCCCGGCACAGCTTATAGTCGGCGAGGACCACCTCGTAATCGTGATTGCCGTCGATATAGATCAGATTCCACTTCTTCGAGCGCACATACTCGGTGGCGACGGCGTCGGTCGACAGCGCCTTCAGAAATCGTGGATCGGACAGGCCGAAACGCCGGTTCGATGCCAGCGTGTCTTCGAGATAATCGATGTTCTTCAGATACGTGCTTACCGCATCGCCGAGCGGAGCAAACGGCGAAATGCCGTGCATCTCGCATTCGAATCCGCACATCTTCGCAATCAGTCCGATCAGCGACGTGACCTGCCCGCGATAGACGCCGATTTCGAGGCAATCGTGCGGCCGGTATTCGCGCAGAAGCAGCCACCACATCGCATGGAACGCATCTTCGCCGAAGCCGCGATGCTCGCTGGTGAAGTAGGTGCGATGCTCGCGCAGCTCCTTCGGTGCCAGATACTTGTAGTAGTGATGCATGTAAGCGTACAGCGCATTGCGGTCCGGATATTTCCTGACCGCTTCGGTGAAGCTCATGTCTTCAGCAAGCGATTTGTGATAGAGCGACAACGTTCTGCGCTGAAACGCGGCCTGAAATTGGGAAACGCGCGCGGAGACTGCACCGGAGACCGAGACCATTTCACTTTCCCCCTTTGAGACCGGCGGGCGGGTTCGTTGGGCGAACGCCGCGCACCGTGGAGCCGATGGTGAAGATGCTGGATCGCATCGTGAAAGCGCGTGGTCAATGATAGGCGAGTGCGCCGGAGTGCTCGGGGCTCTGTCGAATGTGGAAAGGCGAATGGCGTTTCGAATGGACGCGCGAGGCATTATTTACTGACTAATGACGGCCGTTCGCGCGGGGGCGGACCTAATTACCGGCATATTGATTCGCCCCGCGCATCCATTTATCCGCCGCTCGGCTCATGCGCCGAGCTTCGCCGCGATCGCCTTGCCGACGTCGCTGGTGCTCGCTTTACCACCGAGATCGCCCGTATGCGGTCCAGCGGCGAGCGTCGCCTCGATCGCCTTCAGGATCGCGTCGTGCGCGTCGCGCTCCTTGCCGGTGGAATGACCGAGGAAGTCGAGCATCATCGCGGCCGACCAGATCATCGCGATCGGATTGGCGATGTGCTTGCCGGCGATATCGGGCGCCGAGCCGTGCACCGGTTCGAACAGCGACGGAAACTTGCGGTCCGGGTTCAGATTGCCCGACGGCGCGAGGCCGATCGTGCCGGTGCACGCGGGGCCGAGATCGCTCAGGATGTCGCCGAACAGATTGGTCGCGACCACCACATCGAAGCGATCCGGATTCAGCACGAAGCGCGCGCTCAGAATGTCGATGTGCTGCTTGTCCCATGTGACATCCGGATATTGCGCGGCGATGCCGGCCGCGCATTTGTCCCACCACGGCATGCTGATCGCGATGCCGTTGCTCTTCGTCGCAACGGTGATTTTCTTGCGCGCGCGGCGCTGCGCGAGATCGAACGCGAACTTCAGCACGCGCTCGCTGCCGTGCCGCGTGAATACCGATTCCTGCAGCACGAATTCGCGCTCGGTGCCTTCGAACATCACGCCGCCGACCGACGAATACTCGCCCTCGGTGTTCTCGCGCACGATCCAGAAATCGATGTCGCCGGCCTTGCGTCCGGCGAGCGGCGACGGCACGCCGGCGAATAGCCGGGCAGGGCGCAGATTCACATACTGGTCGAACTCGCGCCGGAACTTCAGCAGCGAGCCCCACAACGAAATGTGATCCGGCACGGTGTCCGGCCAGCCGACCGCGCCGAACAGAATCGCATCGGCCGATTGCAGTTGCTGCTTCCAGTCGTCCGGCATCATCTTGCCGTGCTTCGCGTAGTAATCGCAGCTTGCCCACTCGATGTGCTGATAGTCGAGCTCGATGCCAAAGCGCTGGGTGGCGGCGTCCAGTACGCGCAGTGCTTCGGGCATCACTTCGACGCCGATGCCGTCGCCCGGAATGACGGCGATTCGATACCTGTTCGACATGCTGTGCTCCTCCTTTGGGATGTGATCGGTAATGCGATGGCGCTTATTCTATTCCTGCTGTTTGCGCCTAAAATGCGTGCTTTGGTTAAACCACTATGCACGATTCGTGTATAAAGAGCGTCCATGAATAGCACCCCGTCCCCCGATCTCGGCGATCTGCGTGTGTTCTGCGAAGTCGCGCGCAAGTCCAGTTTCAGCGCGGCGGCCGACGCGCTGTCGGTGTCCGCCGCCTATGTGAGCAAGCGTATCAACGTGCTCGAGACGACGCTCGGCACGCGCTTGCTGCATCGCTCGACACGCCGCGTCGCGATCACCGAGGCCGGCGAGCGCGTCTATACGTGGGCCGAAAAGATTCTCGACGACGTCGACCAGCTCGTCGAAGACGTGTCGACGACGCGCCGCATTCCGGGCGGCAAGCTGCGCATTTCGAGCAGCTTCGGCTTCGGCCGGCGCTTCGTCGCGCCGGCGCTCGCGAATTTCGCCGAACGCTATCCGCAACTGAGCGTGCGGCTGGATCTGTTCGATCGCCTCGTCGATGTCGGCGGCGAGGGCTTCGACCTCGATATCCGCATCGGCGACGAGATCGCGCCGCATCTGATCGCGCGGCGGCTCGCGTCGAATCACCGCGTGCTGTGCGCGTCGCCCGACTATCTGGCGCGGCACGGCACGCCGCGGCAACTGGCCGATCTGTCGTCGCATGCGTGCCTCGTCATCAAGGAGCGCGATCATCCGTTCGGCCTGTGGCGGCTCACGGTGCGCGGCGAGGCCGCATCGATCAAGGTCACCGGGCCGCTGTCGACCAATCACGGCGAAGTGGCCGTGCAATGGGCGCTCGCCGGACGCGGAATCGTGTTGCGTTCGCTGTGGGACGTACACGCGCTGATCGGCAGCGGCCAGTTGCGCCAGTTGCTGCCCGAGGTCACGCAGCCGGCCAACGTGTGGGCCGTGTATCCGGAGCGGCTTGCGCAGTCCGCGAAGGTGCGCGTGTGCGTCGATTTTCTCAGCGAGGCATTCGCGCGGTTCGATACCGCGCCAGCCTGAGCGCAAGCCGAGCACACGCTAACGCGCCGCATTCAGCTTGCGCCACAACGTCGTCTTGCTGATGCCGAGCGCCGCGCACGCCGCGTCGCGGTCGCCGTCATGAGCGGCCAGCGCCGCGCGGATCTGATCGGCTTCCACATGACGGCTGCGTTCGCGCAACGTAAGCGCGGCGGGTTTCGCGCGAGCGGCGGGCTCGATGATTTCCGGCGCGACCGCGCGCAGCATGTCGCGCGTCACGAGGGCGGCGAGGGTGGCGTCTGCGTTGGCGTTTCCGGCCAGCGCCGCATCGGCGTTGGCATCCGTGCCGACATCGGCCAATTCCACCGCAATCCGCTCGATCACGTTCTGCAATTCGCGCACGTTCCCCGGCCATGCATAGCGCCGCAACGGCGTGCCGAGGCCTGCGAGCATCCGCGCGGCGGCATCCGCATCGGGCACGCGCGCGGCAAGTCGCGGCTCGCGCGCGGCGGCCTGGCGCAACAGCTCGGCCGCGAGCGGCAACAGATCGTTCGGCCGCTCGCGCAGCGGCGGCAGCGCGATGCTGAGAATATTGAGCCGGTAGTACAGATCGGCGCGAAACCCGCCGGCCGCGACGCTATCGGTCAACGCGCGATGTGTCGCCGCGACCACGCGGATATCGACGCGCGTCGGCTCCGTCGAACCGAGCCGCACCACCTCGCGTTCCTGCAGCACGCGCAATAGCCGGCTCTGCAACGACAACGGCATTTCGCCGATTTCATCGAGAAACAGCGTGCCGCGATGCGCGACCTCGATCAGCCCGGCCTTGCCGCCCTTGCGCGCGCCGGTGAACGCGCCTTCCTCGTAGCCGAACAGCTCGCTTTCGAGCAACGCCTCCGGAAACGCGCCGCAATTGATCGCGACGAACGCGAAATCGCGCCGCGCGCTCAGCCGATGCATGCTCTGCGCGACCATCTCCTTGCCGGTGCCGCTCTCGCCGAGAATCAGGACGGTCGCGTCCGATCTCGCATAGCGCCGCACCAGCGCGCGCACCCGTTCGATCGACTCCGACGCGCCGACGATCTCGTCGAGCCGGTAGCGCGCGCTGAACTGCTGCACGCGTTGGCGCGAGCGCAGCGTGCGATCGAGCCGTTCGACCGCGCGCGACTCCTGAAACGTCAGCACGGTGCCCGCCGCGGCGCCGCTGCTCGCGAGCGGCCCGCGATGCACGACGTAGCTCGCGCCGCGCACCGTGCAGAAGCTGTCGCCTTCGGTATCGGGCAGGCTGCCGGCGAGATCGGGCGCGAGATCGAGCAGCGCGCGGCCCACCGCTTTCGCCGGATCGATATCGAGCACGCCGGCGAGACGCTGGTTCATCACTTCGACGCGGCCTTGCGCATCGAGCGCGACGACGCCGTCACGCAGATGCTGCAGCAACGTATCGAGCCGCTGCCGGCGCACGGTTTCGCGCCGCGTCGCCTGCGCGACTTCGAGCGCGGTATCGAAGCCGGTGCGCACCGACGCGCGCGAGTACAGAAACACCGCGCCCATGCCGGCGTTGGCGGCGAGGTCGGTGACGAAGCCGGGGCCGACCACGACGTCGATGCCGCGATCGCTCAGATCGAGCACCAGGCTTTCCGCGTCCTGCACCGACTGATACGACGCGAACGTGATGTCGAGCGCATACGCGGCGGCGAAGCGGCGCACTTCGTCGGGCGTGTCGCCGTGCGTGACGAGCGCGACGCGCGCGCCCTCGCGACGCGCGCGCGCGAGCGCATGCATCATGTCGTAGCCGCTCGGGTTGATCCGCACGACGGGCACCGACACGCGCGTTTTCAGATACGCGCCGTTCGAGCCGCCGGCGATCACGACGTCGGGGCGGCCGGCGCCCGCGGTTTCGATTTCGCGCACCGCGTCTTCGAAGCCGTGCGACACGATGCGCAGGTCCGCGCGGTCGACGTATTCGCCGGCGATGTCGAAGAACAGATCGCGCAGGCGGCTGATCGACAGCGCCCAGATACGCGGGCGCTGCGGCGGTTCGTAGAGGGGCGTGCTCAAGGCGGTCGGCTCGCGATGGGATCGGCAAGAGCCCGATTATGAGCCCGTTGATTGCGAATTTGAAATGGCAATTTCAGTTGTGAAATGAGCCGGCGCACCCGGCTCGCGGGCAGTCGCGATCGGAAATCCGCCTAATCAAGCACTTAGCGGCGCGGATGCAAGCTGGCCCGTTCTTTGCATCTGCGGCTGCCGTCCGAAGCTGCGATCAAGGCTGTGACACGACCTGTGACCCGAAAGCCATTCCCATCCCCGGAACCTGGAGACAATCGATGAGCGAAGCAGACAACAGCACGCCGAACGCCGGCGCATTCAAGCCGAAAAAATCCGTCGCGCTGTCCGGCGTGACCGCGGGCAACACCGCGCTGTGCACGGTCGGCAAGACCGGCAACGATCTGCATTACCGCGGCTACGACATTCTCGACATCGCCGGCGCATGCGAATTCGAGGAAATCGCCTATCTGCTGGTGCACGGCAAGCTGCCCAATCAGGCCGAACTGAGCGCTTACAGGATCAAGCTGAAGGCGCTGCGCGGGCTGCCCGCGAACGTGAAGGCCGCGCTCGAATGGATTCCCGCCGCGGCCCACCCGATGGACGTCATGCGCACCGGCGTATCGGCGCTCGGCACCGTGCTGCCCGAGAAGGACGACCACAACCTGCCCGGCGCGCGCGACATCGCCGACAAGCTGATGGCCTCGCTCGGCTCGATGCTGCTGTACTGG
>Ga0153956_1000231_pt1 | contig 68593 bp, 64 predicted proteins | sample TSFL040MetaG_FD_104704 | JGI IMG/M metagenome (GOLD analysis project Ga0153956, IMG submission 104704) | Attine ant fungus gardens microbial communities from Florida, USA - TSFL040 MetaG | ecosystem: Host-associated > Fungi > Mycelium > Unclassified | place: USA: Florida, Wekiwa Springs...
AACCACTGCTTCGTGCTGTTCCACTACAACATCTTCAAGGAAAGCGTGTCCGTGCTGAAGGACATCGACGTCGATCTGCACGCGCTCGCCACGTGGTGGGACGTGCTGCGCGTCGCGAAGGAAAACAGGTACTTCGACACGAAGACGCTCGACGAAGTGGAAAAATTCCTGCACGCGCCGGCCGAATGGTCGGCCGCGCACGGTGGCGCCACCGCGTCGCCGCAGTAATTCACACCGGCCGAACGAAAAAGCCGCCTGTCTCGCGACAGGCGGCTTTTTTTGCGCCCACACCGATCGATCGGCCAAACCGGCCAGGCCGGGCCCGCACTCAGGGCCGCTCGCCGGCGGCGTCCTGATCGTCCAGCGCGTGCGACGCCGGATTCATCAGCCCGTTGCTCTGCGCATACTGGAACAATTCGGAATCGCGGTCGATGCCGAGCTTGCGCATCGCGGTGTTTTTCTGCGTGCTGATCGTCTTGATGCTGCGATTCAACAGCGTGGAAATTTCCTTGATCGTCAAGCCGGAAACGAATAACCGCACGACCTCCAGTTCTCGCCTGGACAGCATCGTCACGGTGTTCTTGCCGCGAGAACTTATTCGTAATGCATCGAGCGCCGTCTTCACCGATGGGCTCATGTATTCGAGATTACAGCTAACGCGCTGAACCGCGACGCCGATATGACTCATGTCATCCGATTTATTGACGACCGCCGTCACGCCGAGCTCGCGAAGCTGCTTGAGCAGCGCGGGATTCTCGAGCATCGTCAGTACGACGATCGGCAGGCCGGGAAAATAGCGGCGCAGATAGTCGATGAGCTGCAGACCGTCACCGTAACGACCGCCCGGCATGGCGAGATCGGTGACGAGCACGTCGCAGGCGGTGGTTTGGAGCACGTCGACGAGTTCGGTGGACTGCCGCGCGCGCCCCACGACCTGCATCCCTGGGAATTTGAGCAGCGCATGTTCAGCGCCAAACAGAATGACCGGGTGGTCATCCGCAACCACGACCCTGACAGAAGATTGCATCGCCCTCCTTTGTATGGATAAACCGGTCTCCGTGACTCCCAACGCTCATTGCGATGCGGCCTCCGCTAGCGCATAAAAGGCAGCAACGGTGGTGCGGCAATTCTTCGCACTATAGCCGATTTCCTATCTGCAAATTCCGCAAGCCGCGCTCAATGATCCAATCGCAGCGCCGGTGTTAGACTTGATTCGACTTGGGGCACGATCAAAGATAACGACCATCGCGAGGACACGCGCCTCGCGTGCTGACAGGAGAACCGGCAGATGCGCGCGCGTTGCCTGGTTGTTTCGCTGGCTTCACCGTGGTGGCGTGGATCGCTTGCTGTCTGCGCGATGCTGGGGCTCGCGCTCGGCGTCGCGCACAGCCCTCGCGCGCGCGCCGAAGGCATCTTCACGCTGACGAGCGCGAACGTGCGCGCGGGCGGCACGGTACCGAACGCACAGGTTTTCGATCAGAACGACTGCAAGGGCGGAAATCATTCGCCCCAACTGACATGGCACGATGCGCCGGCCGGCACGCGCGGCTTCGCGGTCACGATGTTCGACGAAGACGCGCCGGGACGCGGCTGGTGGCATTGGGCGGTCGCGGGCATTCCACCCACCACCCAAAGCCTGCCGGAGAACGCGAGTTCGTCCGGCTTCCTGAAAAAGCTCGGCGCGGTCGAAGCGCGCAACGATTTCGACACCGACGGCTACGGCGGTCCGTGCCCGCCGCCTGGCAAGCCGCATCGCTACATCATCACCGTCTATGCGCTGAATTCGGCGGATCTGCGGCTAGCGCAAGGACGTCCCGCGCTGATGTTCGATCATGAGATCGGCACCGCCGCGATCGGCAGCGCGCGGCTCGTCGTCAGTTACGGCCGCTAGTGGGATTCGTAGCGGCTGCCTGATAGGCGCCTCACGCGGTTCGAGCAGTTCCAGACGTCGTTGCGTTTCGGCCGTTGCACCGATTTGCGACAAATCATCCGGCTTCGGCGCGCATCTACCCGCAACAGGTCACGCCCGTGTCACTTTCGGCGCGCATCGTCGTTTTTTCGCGCCGCGTCGCACGAGTGCGGCCATGAGGTCTTAAAATATGCGGTTCAGGCGCGGCGTCGCGCCCCCGTTTCCAGCGAGTGAGATCGAGATGAGCACGAAAGTTTTTGTCGACGGACAGGAAGGCACGACCGGCCTGAAGATTTTCGAATACCTGTCGCAACGCGCCGACGTGGAAATCCTGCGTATCGAAGAAGCAAAGCGCAAGGATCTCGACGAGCGCCGCCGTCTCATCAACGCGTCGGACGTCACGTTTCTGTGCCTGCCCGACGTTGCCTCGCGCGAATCCGCATCGCTGGTCGACAACGAGCACACCGTGCTGATCGACGCCAGCACCGCGTTCCGCACCTCGGCCGACTGGGCCTACGGCTTGCCCGAACTGGCTCGTGCGCAGCGCGAGCGTCTGCGTACCGCGAAACGCATCGCCGTGCCGGGCTGCCACGCGTCCGCCTTCGTACTCGCGATGCGCCCGCTCGTCGAAGCCGGCGTCGTCGCGCCGGAGTTCAATGCCCATGCGTACTCGATCACCGGCTACAGCGGCGGCGGCAAGAAAATGATTGCCGACTACGAAGCCGGCGGCAACGACAGGCTGAAGAGCCCGCGTCCGTATGCGCTCGCGCTCGCGCACAAGCATCTGCCGGAAATGGCCGCGCATACGGGCCTGAAGTCCGCGCCGATCTTTACGCCGATCGTCGGCGACTTCTACAAGGGTCTCGCGGTCACCACGTACTTCTCGCCGGGCCAGTTGGCCAAGAAGACGACACCGCAGGACGTGCAGGCGCTGTTCGCCGAGTATTACGCCGGCGAAGCGTTCGTGCATGTCGCACCATTCAATGCCGAGGCGAATCTCGACAACGGCTTCTTCGACGTGCAGGCGAATAACGACTCGAACCGCGTCGACCTGTTCGTCTTCGGCAACGAAGAGCGCTTCGTGACGGTCGCGCGTCTGGACAACCTAGGCAAGGGCGCGTCGGGCGCGGCGATCCAGTGTATGAACCTCGCGATTGGCGCGGATGAAGGTTCCGGCCTGAAGCGCTAACCGAAGCAGCCTGCGCGCGCAACGACACGCGGTCGATTGCGCGTGATTCATCGGAAGCCGGTCTTTGCAGACCGGCTTTTCTGTTTTAAAAGCGCGTGAATTTATTGCTGGGGGGAGATGGCGGCGCCGATTTGCGCCGCGGCCAGATTGCGGGCAAAAAAAAGCCCGCCTAGGTTGGCGGGCTGAATCCATATCGGAGGAGACATGGAGGAGACAAAACGAACTATAGCAAACAGTGTGGTGCGTTGCAACATGTAAATTAGGGTTGACCCTCGATGCAGCTAACATACAACGGTCACATTCCTGGCCCCCGATTTTCTCCACCGACGCTGAACCGCAACGCGTCTAGTGGCGCACCAGCGCCATCATCGCGCCGAAACCGACGAACACGCCGCCCGTCAACCGGTTGAACATACGCGCGACGCTGCGGCTTTTCAGCTTCGCGCCGATCCGCGTGCCAAAACCCGCATACACCAGATACCAGCTCACCTCGATCGCCGCGAAGGTCGCAACGAGCACGCCGAACTGCGGCAGCTTCGGCTGCGTCGCTTCGATGAATTGCGGCAGCAGCGCGGCCGCGAACAGGATCGCCTTCGGATTGCTGCTGGCGACCAGAAAGCCGTTGCGAAACAGTGCGAAACGCGAGCGCGCGGGCCTGGCCGCGAGTTCGTCGACGTTTTGCGCGACGGCCTCGTCGGCCGGCGCGCGCCACGCCTTGATGCCAAGGTAGACGAGGTACGCCGCACCGATCAGCCGCAGCGCGTCGAACATCGTCGGCCACGCCGCGAGAAAAACCCCGAGCCCCGCCGCCGACACCGCCAGCATCAGCACCAGCGCCGACAGGCAACCGGCCATGGTCGCGCTCGCGCGTCGCAGGCCGTGCTGCGCGCCATGCGTCATTACGAGCAGCATGTTGGGGCCGGGGATCGCGGAAACGACGAAGACAGTGGCGACGAACAGCCACCAGGTATGCAGAGTCATCGGAATCGAAAAAGGAAGAGAAATCGGCCGGCTATTATGCCTCGCCGGTCCGCCACGGCAGTGCGGGGCGTGGAAATTATGCCTCGCCGGTCCGCCACGGCAGTGCGGGGCATGGAAAAAGTGCCCGCCAGGTCACTGCCCGCGAGCCTTCTCGGCCCATGCCGCACGGACTATGACGAGGTGTGACGAATCGACTTCAGCGCCGCCGCGCGTGGAGGTCACGCTCCGGGTAAGCACCGCGAACGCCGTGTCGCCGGCGCGATCACCCGGCGGCCACCATCAGGCGATCACGCGCGGCACTTGCGACAGCGGGGTCACGAATGCCGCTGTCAACGCGCGTCGCAGCTACAGCCGCGGCGACGCGCAAAGTTCGTTACCGACTGATCAACGCCCAGCCCGGCGCGCCGCCACCTGCCCCAACACCGCGAAATCCTTCTCGCCGTCGCCGTGCGCGACCGCTTCCATCAGACTGTCGCGCACCACGCTCGCGACCGGCATCGGCGTCGTCACCGCATCGGCGGCGGCGAGCGCGAGGCGCACGTCCTTCAGGCCGAGCCGCGCCTTGAACAGCGCCGGTTCGAAACGCTGATCGGCGATCAGCTTGCCGTAGCCCGAATACACCGGCCCCGGGAACAGCCCGCTCGTGATCACGTCGAGGAAGTCCTGCATCGCGAGACCGTGGCCGGTAACGAGCGCCGCCGCTTCGCCGAGCGTCTCGATCGCCGCGCCGATCATGAAATTGCCGGCAAGCTTCATCACGTTCGCCTGCTGCGGCAGCGAGCCGATGCGCCAGGTTTTCTGGCCGATCACGTCGAACAGCGGCTGGATCCGGTCGATCGATTCGGCCGGGCCGCCCGCGACGATCGTCAGCTTGCCCGCGGCCGCGACGTCGGGCCGGCCGAACACCGGCGCGGCCACGTAGTGCACGCCGCGCGACGCGTGCGCGGTCGCCAGTTCTTCGGCGAGCGCAACCGAGATCGTCGCCATGTTCGCGTGGATCAGCCCGCGCGGCGCATGCTCGAGCAGCGATGCGGTGATGACTTCGCGCAGCGCGGCATCGTCGGCGAGCATCGAAAACACGGCGTCGCCGGCAAACGCTTCGGCCGGCGTCGCGACGATCTGCGCGCCCAGCTCGACCAGTGGCTGCGCCTTTTCCGGCGAGCGGTTCCACACCCGCACCTGGTGCCCGGCTTTCAGAATGTTTGCAACCATCGCGGCGCCCATCTCGCCGAGCCCGATAAAACCGATGTCCATCAATCGCTCCGTCTACTAAAGAACCCGAAGTAAAGCACACTCATGCGACACGCGCAGGACAAACACGCAATAAAGACCGGTGCGATACTGCGGCATGGTCACCGCGACATTCCGCTTCTACGAGGAGCTGAACGACTTTCTCGCCCGGCCGCTGCGCCGGCGCGAGTTCGCTTGCGCGTGCGCGCGCGGCGCGACGACCAAGCACATGATCGAGGTGCTCGGCGTGCCGCATACCGAGGTCGAGCTGATTCTCGCGAACGGCGAATCGGTCGACTTCAATCATCCGATCGCGGACGGCGAGCGCATCGCCGTCTATCCGAAGTTCGAAGCGCTCGACATCCAGCCTCTGTTACGCGTGCGCGAGCGGCCGCTGCGCGTGATGCGCTTCATCGCCGACGCGCATCTCGGCGGCCTCGCACCGCTGCTGCGGCTGGCCGGCTTCGATACGCTCTACGACAACAACTTCCCCGACGCCGAAATCGAAGCGCTCGCCGCCGCGCAACAGCGCATCGTGCTCACGCGCGACCGCGAATTGCTGAAGCGCCGCAACATCACGCATGGCTGCTACGTGCGCGCGCTGCGGTCGCAAGAGCAGTTGCGCGAAGTGTTCGACCGGCTCGATCTGGCGGGCAGCGCGCAGCCGTTTCGCCTGTGTCTGGCGTGCAACGCGCCGCTGCGTCCCATCGCTCGCGAGGAAGCCGGCCCGCGCGTGCCGCACGGCGTGCTGCAGCGGCATAGCCGCTTCGTCACCTGCGACGTCTGCCGGCGCATCTTCTGGGAGGGCACGCACTGGCAGCGCATGCGTGTGTTGATAGACAGCATGTCCGCCGGTGCGCCGCGGCGCGGCGGCCAATAGCGACGCTCGCGCGGCAGGCCGCGCGCTGCGTACAATGCGGGCTTATTTACCTGGCAGAGGCCTTTGATATGGCGATGAAAAAAACCGACCTTGAAAAGAACAAGGCGCTGAAACTGAACAACGCGATGAAACAGGCGGCCATTCCCCGCGGCGGCAAGGGTGCGGCGGCGGACTCGAAAATCGACCGGCGTGAACAGCGCAAGCTCGATCAGGCACAAGGCCTCGTCGCTTTCGCCTGCAAGCTCAACGGCGACCTCGCCGAAGAACTGAAGACGCGCGCCGCCACCCATCCGGACGGCCTGAACGGGCTGCTCGACGAGGTGATCCGGCGCGGACTCGCGGGCTGATCATCGCGGCAGAAGCGCCCGCGGAGGCCGCCCCGAAACACGGATGAAAACCGCGGACGAAAAACACGCGCAAAAAACGCTTCAAACGCAAAAAGGCCAGAGCACATGCTCTGGCCTTTTTGCTGGCAATACTTTGACCATACCGGTCCCTACCGGCCGGCTAGCGGCTCGATAGAGGACATCGGTACGGCACGCCCGGCTAGCGGGCGCGAACTTAGTTCGTCGCGCCCTTGTCGTTCGTGCCGGCTGCCGAAGCTGCCGCGGCAACCGGAGCGCGCTTGCCGTGGGTCTTCAGTTGCTTGATGTGATGATGCTTCTTCGGTGCGCTAGCAGCGGCTGCCGGCGCGGCTGCGTCGGAAGCTTGCGCGAAAGCCTGAACGGAAACCAGCGCGAACGAAGCAGCTGCGAGCGAGACGATAACTTTTTTCATGTGTTGTTCCCCAAACCAGACGACTGATCAATGTGAGATGAAACCGCTACTCGGTAGAGCAGTTGGTACTTCGAGGCACCATGCGCTCCCCGCGGGAGAGTATTACTCAAGCGTAGGCGGTTTGTCATGCGCTAAACCCGATATGTATTTTCTGAGAGACAGCTTGCTTTCGCGGCGCTTTCAGGTATCTGCCATCCCGCACCAGGGACAATACCGAGTCAGCCGGGAGTCTATGCTCACGGGCCTCCACCCGCTGCGTCGCGGTCCTGTCAAACGAGATTGCGCAGCAGGCTCGCGCTCTCCTGCAGCGTCGGCAGCACCCGGTGCAACGCGGCGTTCGCCGATTCCTGGCCGATCGGCAACGCGAGCAGCACGAGTCCCGCCGACGACAACGGCGCCGGCGCGCGCGAGCCGGTCTTTGTCTTCCATGATGGTTGCCCGTGGTGCGCTGAACTGGCGGTGGTTCCGACGCTTGCTGCATCAGCCGATGATGCGCGGCCGTTGCGCGATTATCGCGCCACACAGGGGTAGGGCTGCCGGTGCGGGGATGCCCGCGTATCATGTCGACGGTTCATGTGAACGATTCCAGACCGCTCAAGGCGCGGTGCGCGGCATGCCGCTATACGATGCGTTGCGCTCGCCAGCCGCCGGAAACTTCACTGCCACCTCGCCGCGAACGGGCCGCGCCCGCCGGCCTCTTCGTCATCACAAAACAGTAAGAAGCTTTGAATCCCGCTTTGAATCCCGCTTTGAATTCCGCCCCCCGCCAACACCTGCGCGCCAACATCCTGATGCTGATCGCCGCGATGATCTGGGGCTCCGCGTTCGTCGCGCAGCGCCTGAGTCTCGACGCAATCGGTCCGTTTTTATTTACCGGCTTGCGCTTTCTGCTCGGCGCGCTAGTCGTGCTGACGATGATCGTCTGCGTGCGCCGCTCCGCGCTCGCCGAGTTGACGAAGCGCGAACCCGGCGGCGCCCGCGAACTGCTCGGCGCCGGTGCGCTGCTGGGCGTCGTGCTGTCCGTATCGATTTCGTTGCAGCAGATCGGCCTGCAATACACGAAGATCGCCAACGCGGGCTTTATCAGTTCGCTGTATGTGGTGATCGTGCCGCTGCTCGGCGTGCTGTTCCGGCACAAAACCGGCCTCGGCACCTGGCTCGGCGCGCTGCTCGCGGCAGTCGGCATGTATTTTCTGAGCGTCGACGAGCATTTCTCGATGCTCTATGGCGACTGGTATCAGCTGGCGGGCGCGCTGGTGATTTCCGCGCAGATGATGCTGGTCGGACGCTTCGCCGCGCGGCACGACACGCTGATGCTCGCGCTCGTGCAGTTCGTGACCTGCGGGCTCGTGTGCGTGGCGATCGGCCTTGCCGTCGAACCGGTGAGCGCCGCGGTGATCGCGCGCGCAGCGCCGACGATCGCGTATGGCGGAGCGTTATCGGTCGGCGTCGCGTACACGATTCAGGTGGTCGCGCAGCGCTATGCGGCGCCGTCGCACGCGGCGGTGATCTTCAGCATGGAAGGCGTGTTCGCCGCGTTCGCGGGCTGGCTCGTGCTCGGCGAAACGCTGACGGGTCGCGCGCTGTTCGGCTGCGCGCTGATGCTCGCGGGGTTGATCGTGTGTCAGGTGCTGCCGGGATGGCGGCGCAGCCGCGAGGAGCGGGTGCCGCAAACTTCGTGAGTTAGCCGTGAGCCGACCGCGAGCTATGCGGCGCGCGGATACGCAAACAGGTTCGGCGTATCGCCGGTGGGTGGGAACACGCACCAGCAACCGTCGTCGTGACGGAAGAAAAACAGACCCCGGCCGCCCTCTTCCGATGATGTCTCGACCCGCACATAGCGCCGGCCACTCGAGCGCGTGCGGCTGAACTCCGTCACGTGGACCGGCTCCGAAGGCGTCGGCGACAGCCACTTCTCGACCAGAAACCGTAACGAGCGTTCGCTTGCGGATCTCATGACCGGCTCCGGAACAACTTGTCCTGATAAGACTCGCGCGTGGCTTCCGCGCCGTCGCCTTCGGACGCATTGGCATCCTCGTCGGCTTCGGCGGCAGCCAGCGCTATTGCCCGGTTGGTCGCGGCCGCGCGCAACGCACTGCAATCGCGCGCATGCCGAAGGTCCGAAAGAAGACGGACTAGCTGTCGTGCTGATCTGCGTTTCATACATCCCCCCGCACCGCACCAAGAACCTCATAAAACACTTTAACTCTATGCTTGTTTGGTCTTTGGCTAAAACGGTTTTGACGAAATAGCAACAGTTGCGTTTGCAAAAAGAAAGCGCGCAATCTTCGTACCGCGGTCTCAATGTGCGCGTCCGGCGGGCGAGCGTATGTGCGAAAACGAGCGCTTCGCATCGCGCGAAGCGTGCGCTCGGCCACATGGAGAAGAGCGTTGCGAGGGCCAGGTTATCCACAGCGGCCTCTTAACAACGTCGGGATAGCGCGACGAACAGCCTGTGTGTCGAATCTTGATAAAGACCGGTACCGGTTCACCCGCTTACACACTTATCCCGCTTAGGTAGTTTTTCTACAGATGTGATCCGCAGGGTTACGGTTTTCGTATGACGTTGATGCGGCGAGAGATTTGAAGGTTATCCACAGAACGGGTTAACCCTTGTTAACTATTACTACGTATGTATACGGACGAATTTAAAACCATAGGATAAATACCGCAGCGCGCCTGAATTAAAGGCTGATCACAAAGCGATCAGCCCAAATTCGACGACGCGCTGCGCGAGTATTACGGCACGAGGGTCGGCGCGCTTGCGGGTTGGATGATGGCTGCGTGGGCGATCGGGTCGACTAGGTGCGGAGCCGGCGTCGGTATCTGCACCGCCGCTGGCACGGTTAGCTGAACAGGAGCAGGAGCAGCCGCAGGCGCAACGACAGGAGCCGCAGCCGGAGCGGCGGGCATTTGAATCGGCGCCGGCATCGTAAGCGTCAGCGGCGCTGCCGCGGGCATCGGCATCTGCTGAACCGCGGCGGGCGGAATCATCGGCGCAGGCTCAGGCACGACCACCGGCGTCGGCACGGGCACCGGCAGCAGACGCGTTTCGATCGGACTAGTCGTAACCGGCTGAGTACGCACCACCGTCTGCAAATAATGATCGACGAGCCCGAAGAACCGGTCGTAGAACTTGCCCGACGGAATCGTCTCGCTCGAAATCTTCACCATCGCATCGCTGTTCGAGCGGATCGGCAGCGACAGCGAACCGAGCACGCTCAATCCGACGCTCGCCGACGTATCGCTTTTCTTCAACGCGAAGCCGTTCTGCACCGCGTTCACGTAGACGATGCTGGTATCGGCCGCCTCTTCCCCCGGCGTACAGACGACATGAAATTCGACGACCACATGGGTATCGCCAGTCGGCTGGAAGTTCTTCGTGCCGTCGACGGTATCGGAGCGCGCCATCGTCGTCAGATAGCCCTGGCTCAGCAGCGCGCGACGCGCGGCCTCGCAGCTATCGGTCGTGCTCGAATTGAAATTGCGCGCATAAGGGCTCGCGCCGGTTTCGAACATTTCCTGCATGAGTTTCGGTTGCGGCGTGCTGCTGCATGCGGCGAGCGCCAACAGACCGAAGACGGCCGCGGCGGTGGTTCTGAAAAGCGGGATCTGCATGATGGCGTGCAAGAGGCGCTGAATCAGCGCGAATGGAAATGCATTGTAGAGCGGGCAGCGTGACGTGCGTAAAACGCGTGCAGCGTTCGCGCGACACTGCCTTAGACACTGCCTTAGCGTGCATCACACGAAAATCATCCGGCAACGAGCATGGCGCGCCGGCCGTCCGTCATAAAGACGCGCGCGCTCGAAATCAGTTCGATGCGGTACGCGCGGTGCCGATCGCCGAAGCCGGGTTCAACGCCGAACCCGACGCCGAACCCGATGCCGGGACTGCCGCGGAAGACGCCGCCACCGCCCCGCTCGCCACGGGCACGCCACCCGCCGGCACGCTGAACGCATCGGCCCATTGCTTCGCACCGCTGCAACGATCCGCCTCACACGATGCGGCCTGTCCGTCCGCATGCTGCGCATTGCCTTGCGGCGGAGCGACATCGGCGAAGTCTTCGACGCGCAAGCTCACCTTGCGCGCATACGCAAACGACCCGCCGTAACTCTTCAGCGCGGCATTCATGTCGCCATTGGCCGAGCGCATGTAGCCATACAGGATCGCGGAGCCCGCTTCGATGTTCGCGCCCGGATCGGTCAGGTCCTTGACGTTGCGCAGCAGCCCGCGATGCGCCTGCGGCACGACCTGCATCAGCCCGGTTGCGCCGTTCGGGCCGCGGGCCTTTTCCTTGAAGCGGGATTCGATCGAGATGATGGACAGCAGCAGCGCGGGCGGGAGGGAATACCTGGAAGCGGCTGATTGCACCGCGTCGGAGATCTTTTGAGCTTTGTCTTTTGCCACGCCGAATTTCTGCATCAGATACGCAGAAATTCGGTCGGTGTTTTCGTCGGCCGCGGCGGTTTGCGCGAATCCGAGCGCAAGCACGATCAGGCAAAGTAACCGGCTCATGACGGAGGGATCGGGTAGCGAAGATTCGCGCATTATAGACCGCGATCACCGGCAAGCTCCGCCAAATCACCATTTTTTTCTTTTAAATCAAGGGCGACCGGAACTTGCGTTAATCATTAGACATTTTCGCGCTGACGTCATAGTCGTCGGTCAGCATCGCGGGAGAGCGCATGCGGATGCGTGCATAAGCGGAAGGCTGGCGACGCATCGCGCGTGGATTTGAGACAATCCGCGTTTGCCGCGCAATGTGCTTGCGCGAGCAACCGGCTGCGATGTGCTGTTTCGAGCGCGCACCGGTTCAATGAACAGCCGATGTTTTCAACCATGAGCAAGACTGCGTTTATTCCCAGCATCCCCGGCACGTCGGAGGACGACTTCGAGGTGTCCGCGTCCGCGAAGATGATCGGCTACCGGCGTTTCTACGGCGTGTTGAAGGTCGTGCGCACGACCGACGGCCGCGTGCTGTTTCCGTTCGACGGCGCGCCGGAACTCGGCCCGCACGCGACACGGCTCGAAGCGATCGCGGCCGCCCAGGTGTACGGCGAACATATCGTCGTCAGCGATCTGGCGCGGCCTGAGATGTAGCGTAGCGCGGGTTGCCTTGACTTGCGCGTGCGCGTGCGCGTGACCCGGCAATAGCGCCGCGCCGAAGACCAACACGACCGCCGCTGCAATAGCGCTCGCCGAAAGCTGATTGCCGTTTCGTGTGTCCGTTTTCGCCGTGCTCGCCACCGGCGACACCCGCTTACCCCGCGCGCGATCGATCTCCGAAGCCGCCACCCATGCCCCGAGCGCCTCATTCCCCAGCGTCTTGAATGACCTGTTCATGCTTTGCTTTCCGCCGATAAAACAGCGGACGAATTACTCCACGCCTATATGCCGATGGCAATGGGATACGGGAATGAAATTAACAAGCCATTCCCTATCGTGACGAATAAATCGCTCAAATTAAATTGGAAATTTATTTCTTAAAATAGCGATTGCTCTGATTAAAACGACCGGATGCGTTTATTCACGAAGGGCCATGATGTAGAGAGGCGTCGATGCCGGTGGCGTCTTATGCTGAATGGATGCTACAGACAGTCTTTCAGTGGGCGGGTGTCCGCGCCTTCTCGCTGGAAAATGTTCATGCATGCCGTTCCCGATAAGCCAGAGCACCTTGCGTGTGGGGTCGCAAGGAGAGTATATGCAGTATCACTCCGCAGGTCTTTAGCAATCTTTCAGGGCGGGCCGGGTTCGACCACAAAAAAAGCCGGCACGAGCATTGGCTCGTGCCGGCCTTGTCTTGAGTAGCAACCGCTCAGTGCGATGGCGTAGCCGGTTGCTGCACAGTGTTTGCGCCGACGATGGGCGTGTTGGTTTGCTGTGCTTTCGCGTCTTGTGATGCCTGGGCGAGCAGCGTTGCCGCGTGGCGGGCTGTGATCCGGCTCTGGGGGACGCCCTTTGCGTCCAGAGCGATCACCTGAAATAGCTCGCGGTCGCATTCGAGTTCCCGTTGGTATTGCTCCGCGGTATCCAGTAGCAATTCGAGAAGCTTTTGGCGATTGTGTCTTTCGTCGCGAGTGATCGCCGGGTTGCGGCATATCGCCGATGTCAGCGTGATAAGGGTGTCCAGCTGATTCACTTGACGATCGCATAAGTCGAATGCGGAAAGCGCAAGCTTTTCGTACTGGATTGCGTCGACGGCGGGACGTGAAGCCGTTTGATTTTTGACGGACTTGGTCATAGTGCGATCTTCTCCCTGTTGCTTCATGAATCGCCCGGGCACTCGCCTTTTAGGAAAGGGGTGGGCGGGCACATGACAGGGTTCGCAGACCGGCGCTGTACCAAACCGGCGAGCCTTGCGGCTCCCCTGCCACAGCCCGCCCGTGAAAGTATAGACGTGCAGCGACAGACGTACTCCCACCTGAGTGGGAGTACGGGTTCAGCGTTCAGGCTGCGAAGCCTGGTCGCCGGATGTTTCCCAACGACCGGATGATTATAGGGCGGTGGCTATCTCGCAATTTGCGCATTTGAATTTTTGGGCCAAATCCCAAAGGTCAGTCGGCCGTATAAGGTCGGATAGAGAGAAAGCAGTCATTCTTCGATGGCCGCGGCGACTGCAGATGGACATGCGCAAGCGGTCTGCTCAACAACAAAGCCGGCACGAGCATTGACCCGTGCCGGCTTTTGTCTTCAGCGCGACCCTGCCGCTATCGGCGGCGATTGTTCACGAGCGTGGCGGGAACGAACAGAACCAGCAGTCCGCCGATCACGAGGCTCACGGCCAGCGCGAGCACCCCGGCACCTGCCGAGCCGGATGCCTGCTTGATGATGCCGATCAGAGACGGGCTGACCACGCCGGAAATGCTGCCCACCGAATTGGCGAGCGCCAGGCCCGCGGCGGCGGCCGCACCGCCAAGGAACGCCGGAGGAATCACCCAGAACTGCGAGATGGTGGTCATCACGCCCATCGTGCCCACGGTCAATGCAATCATGGCGGCCAGCGTCGAGCCCGAGAAACAGACGCTCATCGCGAGGCCGAAGGCGCCGACGAGCCCCGGCACGATCAGATGCCAGCGACGCTCGCCGGTGCGATCCGAGTTGTGGCTCACGAACACCATCGCCAGCGCGCCGGCGGCGTACGGAATCGCGGACAGCAATCCCACCTCGAACGGGTCGGCCACGCCGCTCGATTTGATCAGCGTGGGCAGCCAGAAGCTAACGCCATACAAACCCATCGTGTAGAAGAAGTAGATCGCGCTGACCAGCAGCACCTTCGAGCTGAACAAACCATCTTTCAGCGAATGCAACGCGCTCGCCGGCGTTTCTTCCTTGATCTTCTGCTCGATCAGATCCTTCTGCTCGTCGCTAAGCCATGTGGCGTCGCGCACCTTGTCGTCGAGATAGAAAAATGCGATGACACCCAGCAGCGCGGTCGGCAAGCCCTCGGCCAGAAACAGCCATTGCCAGCCGGCAAAACCATGCGCGCCGTTGAACGCGGTCATGATCCAGCCCGACAGCGGGCCGCCAATGACACCCGACATCGGAATGCCGGTCAGAAACAGCGCGGTCACTTTCGAGCGCCGCGAGGCCGGGAACCAGTAGGTCAGATAAAGCACGATCGCGGGAAAGAAGCCCGCTTCGGCGACACCGAGCAGAAACCGCATCACGTAGAACGTCGTCGGCGTTCTGACGAACATCATCCCGGCCGACACAAGACCCCATGTGACCATGATTCGCGCAATCCAGCGCCGCGGCCCCACGCGCAACAGCAATAGATTGCTTGGAACTTCGAACAGCAGATAACCGATGAAAAAGACGCTCGCGCCAAATCCGTAAACGGCCTCGCTGAAGCCGAGATCGCTGAGCATCTGCAGCTTGGCGAACGCAACGTTGATACGGTCGAGATAGGCGAACAGGTAGCAAACAAACAGGAACGGTAGCAGGCGCCACGTTGCCTTCGTAAAGGCGGACGTGTCGGCGCTTGCCACGTAAGCGGCAGGACTGTGGGAACTCACGGTATGTCTCCTGAGGACCTTCTTGTGAACGGCGGGCAACCTTTCGACTCTTCTCCGCCGGCGTTTGATGCGTGCGCGCCGCAGGGCGACGGCACGCACGCTCGGGCACTCCGTACGCGCGATACCTAGTCGAACATGTCCGGCTGGGTATTGACCAGCTCGCTCCAGATGGTCTGGAAGTGCAACCAGCCGATGTAGTCGCTGCCCACGTGCTCGCGGCTGTAGCGCGCGCGCTCCGGCGTCACTTCCTTCGGCGTGATGCCCGCGGCTTCGATCATCAATTGCTGCTGGCAGCAGCGCTCGAGCGCGATGAACCAGAACGCGGCGGAATCGATGCTGTGACGGCTCGCGGTGAGCAGGCCGTGATTCTGGTGAATGGCCGCCTTCACGCCGGCGAATGCGTTGGCCACCTTATTGCCGCCTTTGACTTCCACCGCGACCTTGCCGGCCTCGTCGCCGATCACGACGTGGTCCTCATAGAACGCAGCCGCGTCTTGCGAAATCGGCGCGAGCGGCCGGCCGAGTGCGGCGAATGCGGTGCCGTACGTGGTGTGAGCGTGGCACATCGCGACGATGTCCTGATGCTGCTCGTGCACCGCCGCGTGCAGAACGAAGCCGGCGCGGTTGATCGCGTAGTCGCCTTCGACGACATTGCCCTGATGGTCGGCGCAGATCAGGTTGGACATCTTCACTTGCGAGAAGTGAACGGCCATCGGGTTCGTCCAGTACAGGCTCGGGTTCTCCGGATCGCGAACCGTCAGATGGCCGGCGAAACCATAGTCGAAACCCTGCAGGGCGAACGCACGGCACGCGCCGACCAGACGCTCCTTCAGATACTTGCGATGCTCGGCGAGGTTCGTGAATTTGGGCATCGTCGGGAAAATCAGCCCCTCCTGGTCCGGCTCGTAAATCGAAATTTTGCCGGGCTTCAGAATCGACTCCTGGCGAGTTTCCGTTTGCCGTTCGGCGACTGTTGACATCAGATACTCCTTTTATCAAGTGTGAAACAGATAGGCGGTGACTTTTGCGGCAACGCGCATGCGGTGCGCCCGGTCAGCGATGCCGCGCGGGACAGCGTGGGCATGCGGCGGCGGCTCGCGCTTGTTCGTGGTTACAGATCCAGCACCAGGGTCCCGCTCACGGGCCGGGAGACACACACGGTGAGGAACTCCTTGCGCTCGTCGTCATCGAGAATGAAGTCGTTGTGTTGGACTTCACCGTCGAGATAACGAACCTTGCAGGTCGCACAGAGACCGGCGCAGCATGAAGTCGGAACGTCGATACCGGCTTCGTTCAGCGCTTCGCTCAGGTTCTGGTCGGCTCCGACGTGCACGACCCGGCCCGTGCTAGCAATCGTGACGTCACAGCCGTGCTGGTTTTCGGTGCCGATGGGCTCGCGCTTCGGCTGCTCCGGCGCCTTGAAATGCTCGAAGTGCACGGTGCCTTTCGGCCAGTGACTCGCCGCATCGGCACAGGCCGTCATGAAGCCGCCCGGTCCGCAGTAATACAGATGCGTACCCGGCTTCGGCTGGCTCAACAACGCGCGCAAATCGAGGTGGCTCGCTTGCGCGCCGTCGTCGAAGTGATAGCGGAGCTTTCCCGCGCGCTGCATGCGTTCCAGCTCGGGACCGAAGGCCGCTGCTTCCGGGCTGCGGGCGCAGTAGTGCATTTCGAAGTCGACGCCGCGCTGTTCCAGTTCGTGCGCCATCGCCTTCAACGGCGTGACGCCGATACCGCCCGCAATCAGGATCACCTTGTTCGCATCGGCGGCGAGCGCGAAGTGATTACGCGGTTTGCTGATCGTGACGATATCCCCTGCGGAGATGCTGTCGTGAACCGCGCGCGAGCCGCCGCGGCCGCTTTCGTCCTTCAGAACCGCGATCACGTAGCGATGACGCTCGGCCGGCGAATTGCAGAGCGAGTACTGCCGGATGACGCCGTTCTTCAGGTGAATATCGATGTGCGAACCGGCCTCGAAGCGGGGTAACGTTTCACCGCCCGGGCTCGTGAGTTCGTATGAGTTGATACCTTTGCCTTCGTAACGGATCTGCTGCACCCGAACATCGAGCGTGCCGGCGTCGATTGCCTGTTCGGGCGCCTGTTCTCTTTCCAATACCGTGTCCATGATCTCTTCCTTGCCGGCGCGCGGCCCGCCGCCACGTCGGACGGCGGGTACCGGTGCGCCCGCCTGATTAGCGCTTCAGCGACTGCTCGAGTTCTTCGAACTTGTTGCGCACGAATTCGCCGCGCGCTTCGCCTCTCATGCTTTCGCTTTCGGTCAGGACCTGGACAACCGTCTTCAACACCTTGCGCCGACGCGCGACTTCTTCCTCGACCGTCTCGCCTTCCGCGATTTCGAAGACGTTGCCCGAGCAGAAGCTGTTGGGCGCGCCGCCTAATGCCCGGAACCATTCGGCAAAACCTTGTGCCGACGCCGCGGCATTCGTTCCGCGCACCGCGTCGCGCAGCATCTTGCGGAATTGATAAAGACCCGCATCGAATTTGGTCGGGTTTTCCAGCGCGTGGACAGCAATCGGACGCTGGCTGATGATCGCCTCGTAATCGCCCGGCGCGTATTGAGCCTGTTTGTAAATCGCGCGCTCACGATGGTTGGGCGGAATCGGCGGCATGTCTTCGAGTTTGTACTGGCCGAAACGCTCCGGCCGACGCATCGCAACCTGCCCTTCGAGAAAGTCAATGGTTTCATAGCCGACCATCTCCTTGTTGCCGATGCCGCGGGTGTCGATACCCGGCCCCATCACGCGCCAGCCGATCATCTTGCTGTTTTCGTCATCGACGGGCACCGTCCAGCGGATGATATGGAAGCGGCTGAAGTACTTTTTCTTCGAGCCGTCTTCCGACGTGTACGCATGCAGGCTCAGATTCGGCAGAACCTGATGCTGGACGCGCACGAAGAGCCGGTCCTTGTTGACACGGCGCGCGCCGGCACACGCGAGACTGCGGCCGCCCTGCACCGGCACGAAGTTCATGTCCGGCGCCACTTCCATCGACGCGGCGCCGACTTCGTCGAAGGTCGTGCCCTGATAGTTGCCGTCGACGACGTTCTTGCCCGCGTGCAAGGCCGTCGGGTGATAGTTGTCCGCCGCGTTGTCCTGGACTTGCAACCAGTTGCAGTGCTGGAAGTTGCTGTACGGGACGAGTTCGTCGCCGGGCATCACCGTGTAATCGCCTTCCCATTCCGGGAACGGCGGCTCTTCTTCCGGCGGCCCCATATAGGCAAACACCAGGCCGTTGCGCTCGACCGCCTTGTAAGCGCCCTGGCGGATCGAGCAGGCATACCTCTCGGCCTCTTTCTCCTCGCCCTTCGGGAACGGCACGTGAAGGCACGCGCCGTCTACGTCGAACACCATGCCGTGATAGCAGCACATGATGCCGCGCTCCTGGATCGCGCCGTATTCGAGCGACGCGCCACGGTGTACGCAATGCGCGTGCAGCACGCCGACACGGCCACTCTTGTCGCGAAACGCGACGAGTTCTTCGTTGAGGATCTTGAGGAAGCGCGGCGTGTCGGTCAGTTCCATCGACATGCAGACGGGATGCCAGAACCGCCGCATGAATTCGCCGGTCGGCGTGCCGGGACCCGTTTCCGTCAGTTCGGGGTCGTGCGCCGGCGTGCGGTTGGCGTAATAACCGCCGAAAGGAATCAGCTTTTTCGCGACCGGAGCGGAACCGCCGGCGCGTTTCTGATCATCCATCTTGTCCGATTTGACGCTCATGACTTTCTGCCTCCAATGATTGATAGGGACCACTTCTGGGTGTCTTTTCGAGAACCGTCTACCGGAGACTGTGTTCTGAACTCTGTATACAGAGATTAAAAGCATGCCGCGGCGATGTCTCTATGGGTAAACACTGATCGGTGGATTTCGAAGGGCTGGAGACAGTGCCCGACGGCGTCGGGTCATGACCGGCTGCGGTGACGAAGCATGCGTGCTCGGTGTTTGTACGGATAGGCCGGCGATCGCCGAAGACTTTACGCTGTTTGTATACAGTAGACGGTAGTCGGAATTCTTTTTATCGGCGTTTTTGTCGCGTGCCGTCGACTACTCCAATCTGGAACCAACGGAGAAACGCAGTGCAGATGCCTGATTACCTGATGGCGTCCGAAAAGGCGGCCCCCGCACGGATGGCGCCCCTGATTGGTGAGACGGGCTTTTCGTTTAAAGACCGCGATCGCCCGCATTCCGCGCTGACCGCGTGGATTCATGCGGACACGATTCCGCAGACGGCGCGTGCGGTTCTGCAGGCAGCGGGCCAGTTTGAAGGACTGACGGGTCTGATACGCGTGCCGACCGAGGTCGACGCACTTGGCCGGTTTCGTGCCGGGTGGATTCTGGGACGGACGGCGCTTGGGCTAACGTCGATCGTGGTGCGCGATGCGAGTCACTGCAGTGCCCAGGGCTTGCTCGACGATGCGAGCTTCGGCGTGACGCAAGCCGAGCGCTATTGCGCGACGTCGGCTGTGGTGCTTGTTCAGCAAGGCGACTCGAGCGGTGGCAGCGCCGCACGGGCCGCGCTCGAACACGCATTCATGGCGAATGATGTGCAAGCGGACGTGTTGTATGAAGCCGGATCTCATCCGGTCATTCCGCTGTGGTTCGCGTGCCTGTCCGCGATTGTCCGTTGATTTCGATGGGACCGCGAATCTGTCCGTCCCCCTTGATTTCACGCCGTTTCTCACGCCCGGCAATGCTGGTAAGCTGACAGTATTCTGTATTCACAACGCCTGTCATCATGCCAGCAAAACTTTTGAAGTTGCAGTCGCGGCCCGACTACGTGGACGAAGTCTACCGGGTGCTGCTCGATGCCATTAGCGAAGGCTCGCTTGCTCCGGGAACGCGCATTGTTCAGGAGGAAATCGCCGAGCAGCTCGCCGTATCCCGCTCCCCCGTGCTGCAGGCATTCCGCCTTCTGAAGAAAGACGGCCTGGTCGAGGATGCGCCTGGCCGCGGGCTGCAAGTTGCGCCGCTCGACGCGCGACGAGTCGGTCACCTCTACGAATTGCGCGGTGCGCTGGATAGCCTTGCCGCGCGTCTTGCCGCCAAGCAGCGGGTGAAGCTGGATAAGTCGCTGGTTGCGACCGGCCGCAAGCTATCGAAGGGCGGCGACATCAAGGCCATGATCGAGGCGGATATGGCTTTTCATGCCGCGATTTATGCGGCGTCGGGGAATCCATTGATCGTCGAGAATGCGCGGCTTCATTGGATTCATCTGCGACGTGTGATGGGGGCCGTGCATCAGGTCGTCGGTCAGCGCAAGACGGTTTGGGACGAGCACACGGCGATTGCCGAGGCGATCGCGGATGGTAACGAGGCGCTTGCGGCCGAACTGAGCATGCGGCATACGGAATTTGCGCGGGAGAATCTGGTTCTGCATATGAGTGCGTCGGAGGAGGCCGAGGGCGGTGTGGTGGAGTTATAGGGGGCTGGCGGCATTCACCGTGATTGGCGGCGGTTAGATAGTTGCCGATTCGAACACCCCGACCGACTGACCGCCGCTGCCGGCCGTACTGACTGTTGCGTATGCGTGGCGAGCCTTCGGCCCCGCTCGCGAGATCTTCTTCAACCATATGGCGCGGCATGTGCCCCGGCACGAGCTTCCCCTGAGCAGATCCTGCTTCGCGCCCCCGCCCAGGACTCCCGCTAGCAACCGCAGCAGATTCTGCCGCGCCTCCCGCCGTCGGCCACAGAAATTGCCGCCGCGCCTGGCAACATCGGTTATCGCTACTGCCGCTCGTCCCTACACTGTCATCTCCATCTTCAAACAACGAGACAGGAGTGACACCCATGAAACTGACCGATTTCAACACACTGACGTTCGACTGCTACGGCACGCTTATCGACTGGGAATCGGGCATCTTCGCCGGCCTGAAAACCCTGATTGAACGCGTCAAGCCGACGCTGACGCGCGACCAGGTTCTCGAAGCGCATGCTCGCCACGAATCGTCGCAACAGAAGTACACCCCGGGCAAGCGCTACCAGGACCTGCTGCCCATCGTCTACAAGCGCCTGGCCGAAGAATGGGGCGTCCCCTTCACCCACGAAGAGTGCGTGGCGTACGGTCAATCGGTCCGCGACTGGCCTGCGTTCCCCGACACCGTCGAGGCGCTGCAGTACCTGAAGAAGCACTACAAGCTGGTCATCCTGTCGAACGTCGACAACGAATCGTTCACGTACAGCAATGCGCGTCTGAAGGTCGAATTCGACGCCATTTTCACGGCCGAAGACGTCGGTTCGTACAAACCGTCGCCGCGCAACTTCGACTACATGCTCGAAAAGCTGGGCGAGCGTGGCATCAGCAAGGACAAGATTCTGCACACGGCAGAAAGCCTGTTCCACGACCACAAGCCCGCGAACGAATTCGGTCTGGCATCGTGCTGGATTTATCGCCGTCACGCGCAGGAAGGCTTCGGCGCTACGATGAACCCGGGTACGCAACCGAACATCAACTTCCGCTTCAACAGCATGGGCGAGTTCGCGAAGGCTCATCAGGAAGCGCTGGCGCAGAAGTAATCTCGATTCCACGCGTGTTGGCGGTCGGCCCCGATGTAATCCATCCGGCCACCGACCGCCGGCACGGAATCGGTACACTCCAGGTGATGCATCCGCAACGAGGAGAGCAATGTGCGGTTAACTGATTTCAAGGCACTCACGTTCGACTGCTACGGCACGCTGATCGATTGGGAATCAGGGATTGCCGACGGGCTGTCAAAGCTGGCATCGAAGGCCAGTCACCAGCTCTCGCGAGACCAGGTGCTCGAGGCGCACGCTCGTCACGAGTCACACCAGCAACAGCTGACCCCCGCGCTGCCTTATAACCAACTGCTCGCCATCGTCTACAAGCGGCTGGCGGAAGAGTGGTCATCGCCCTATCAATGGGACGATGCGGTGGCATATGGCGAATCAGTGAAGGACTGGCCGGCGTTCCCGGATTCAGCGAGCACCCTGCAGTACCTCGCGAAGTATTTCAAACTGGTCATCGTCTCGAACGTGGACAACGAGAGCTTTCGAGGAAGCAATGCAAAGCTCGGCGTCGAGTTCGATGCGGTGGTGACCGCGGAGGACGTGGGCTCGTACAAACCGTCGACGCGTAACTTCGAATACATGTTCGATGTTCTGTCCTCGCTGGGAATTCAAAGGAACGAAATCCTGCACGTCGCGGACAGCATCTTCCACGACCTGGCGCCGGCCGGCGAGCTCGGTATCCCGTCATGCTGGATTTACCGGCGCTTTGAGCAGCGGGGTTTCGGTGCAACAATGCGCAGTTCGATCGAGCCCGTGGTGGACTATCGCTTCACAAGCATGGCGCAGTTGGTCAAGGCACACCACGAAGAGCTCGCACGAGACTAGGCGCGATTCAGGCAGAAGACCAGCACGATATGCGCAACTCATCGAAACTCGACCGGATCGACCTCAAAATCCTCCGCGAACTGCAGCGCAGCGGGAACATGACGAACGCCAGTCTCGCGAGCGCCGTTGGCCTCTCGGCAAGCCCCTGCCTGCAGCGAGTCAAACGACTGGCAGCCGCCGGCGTCATAACGGGATACAGCGCTCACATCAGTCTGGCGAAGCTCACCAATTCCGTCACGGTGTTCACCGAGATACTGCTGAATGACCACCGCAGAGATGACTTCGTGCGATTCGAAGCCAATCTCCGGGAGTGCGACGAGCTTATGGAATGTCACCTCGTCAGCGGCGGTTACGACTACCTGCTGAAGTTTCTGGTCAAGGACATTGGCCACTACCAGGAAGTCATCGAGAAGCTCGTCGACCGGAACATCGGCATCGAGAAATACTTCAGCTATATCGTCATCCGGTCTCCCCTCGTGAAGCATGCGTTGCCGTTGGACAAGCTTCTGACGGATGACGAATAGAGAGAAGCACAATGTCTCGCTTGCGACAGAGCATCGTCGCGACGCTTGTTGCGCTCCGTTGGCGCGGCAGAGATCAGTCCAAACCGCCCTGGCACATGTACTTGACCGACAGGAAGTCGTCGAGACCGTACCTCGAGCCTTCGCGGCCGTAGCCCGACTCCTTGACGCCACCGAATGGGGCTGCTTCGCTCGCAACCGCACCTTCGTTGATGCCCACGACGCCAGCTTCGAGCTGTCGCGCGACGCGGTCGATACGACGAACATCCGTGGTGTAGAAGTAGGCAGCCAGACCGAACGGCGTGTCGTTCGAGAGTCGTACCGCTTCTTCTTCCGTTTCGAACTCGAAGAGCGGAGCAACCGGGCCGAATGTCTCTTCGCGGCAAACGAGCATCTTGTCGTTCGCGTTCGTGATGACCGTCGGAGCGTAGTAGTTCGGGCCGAGCGCTTCGAGCCGCTTGCCGCCGACCTTCACCGACGCGCCGTGCGAGACCGCATCGTCGACGTGACGCGCAATCTTGTCGATGGCCTTCTGGTTAATCATCGGGCCGATTTGCGCGGCCGGGTCCGAAGCCGGTGCAACCTTCAGTGCGCCCACGCGCTGCGCGAGCAGTTCGGCGAACTTGTCGTAGACACCCGCCTGGACGTAAATGCGGTTCGGACACACGCAGGTTTGGCCACCGTTGCGGAACTTGGCGGCCATGACGCCGGCGACGGCAGCGTCGAGATCCGCATCGTCGAACACGATGAAGGGAGCGTTTCCGCCGAGTTCGAGCGAGAGCTTCTTGAGCGTGCCCGCGGATTCCCGGGCGAGATGCTTGCCGACTGCCGTCGAGCCGGTGAACGTGATTTTCCGGACGCGCTCATCGGCGAGCCAGTCTGCAACCGCCTGGATGCCTTCGTTGCGGTCCGCGCTAATCATGTTCAGGACGCCATCCGGCACGCCGGCCTCCTGTGCCAGCGCCGCGAGAGCGAGCGCGGTCAGCGGAGTATCTTCGGCGGGCTTGCCGATGACGGTGCAGCCAGCCGCGAGCGCCGGCGCGATTTTGCGAGCAATCATCGCCAGCGGGAAGTTCCACGGCGTGATGGCAGCCACCACACCGATGGGTTCCTTCACCGCGCTCATGCGCTTGCCGCGCTGCTGCTGCGGGATGATGTCGCCGTAAATCCTGCTTGCCTCGTCAGCGAACCATGCGACATACGAAGCGCCGTATGCGACTTCGCCGCGGCTTTCCACCATCGGCTTGCCTTGTTCCGTCGACATGAGCGTGGCGAGGTCTTCGGTGTTCTCGACGATGAGCGTGTACCAGCGACGCAGGATTTGCGCGCGCTCACGGGGCAACGTGTTGCGCCAGGCGGGAAGCGCAGCCGCAGCGGCATCGGTCGCGCGGCGGGCATCGTCCGCGTTACTGTTGACGACCGTCACGATGGTTTTGCCGGTCGCGGGATTGATGACCGGATAGCGCGCTTCGACTTTCGAGTCGGTCCATTTGCCGCCAATCAGGTTTTGGGTGCGCAGCAATTCCGGGCGCTTGAGATTCAGTGACATGGTTTCCTCCGTGATTTCGCTTGCTCGCCGGCCACATCGTGTTGTCCAGCGGGTTCGTTCCGATTCGGCGACTTAAACGGTCGCCGGCTGGCGCAGGGCGGCACGCACATCCGCGCCGGCCAGTACGTCGTCGAGCGTCTTGCGCACGCGCTGGACAAGCATCCCGATTTCCTCTTCGGTAAAGCAGAGAGCCGGCGCGAAGCCGAGGATGTTGTCGCCGAACGCGCGGAAAATGATTTTGTTCCTGTACGCGGCTTCCGCGATGCGATTGGACAGGTTGAGCGCCGGGTCGAAACGCGTGCGGTTTTTCTTGTCGGCTACCAGCTCGACGGCACCGAGCAGGCCACGATGGCGCGAGTCGCCAACGAGGGGATGGTCGAGAAGGCTGTCGAGACCGTTCGCGAAGTGCACGCCCTGCTTGACGCCGTTTGCGAGCAAACCACCTTCCGTATAGAGCCGCAGCACTTCGAGGCCGATGGCCGCGCTGACCGGATGCGCCGAGTAGGTCTGGCCGTGCCCGATCGGGTCGCCACGCGTACCGCTGTCGGCCAGGCCCTGATAAATCCGCTCGGACATCAGCACGGCGCCCATCGGCGCGTAGCCAGCCGTCAGGCCCTTCGCCACGGTCATCAGGTCCGGCTCGACCTGTTCAGCCTCGCAGGCGAACATGGGGCCTGTGCGGCCGAATGCCGTGATGACTTCGTCGGCGACGAACAGGATGTCCAGGCGGCGGCAAGCCTCGTGCATTGCTTTGAGCCAGCCCTTCGGCGGAACAATCACGCCACCCGAACCCTGAACCGGCTCGCAGAAGAACGCCGCGACGTTTTCAGCGCCCAGCTCCTTGACCTTGCTCTCGAGCGCGGCGACCGATGCCGCGATGATTGCAGCGTCGTCGTCCGGCGTCGCGCTGCGATACGGATACGGCGACGGGATGTGATGCTGACCGCGCAGCGGAAGGTCGAAGTTGCGATGGAAGCTCGCAATCGCCGTCAGGCCGGCGCCGGTCGACGACGAGCCATGATAGCCACGCTCGAGCGCGATCATGTGCTTCTTCGTCGGGCGGCCCGTGGCATTGAAGTAGTGCGTGATGAAACGGACAGCCGAATCGACTGCATCCGAGCCACCCAGCGAGAAGTAGACGTGCTGCAACGACAGCGGCGCCAGCTCGACGAGGCGCTCGGCGAGCTGGATGGCGGGCTCTGACGAGAAGTGGAAATAGCCGGTCGCGTAAGGCAGGCGCGTCATCTGTTCGGTCGCCGCGCGCACGATGCTTTCCTGGCCATAGCCGGTGTTCACGCACCAGAGTCCTGCGAACGCGTCCAGAACCTCGTTGCCGTCGGCATCGCGCAGCCACGAACCGTGGCCGGATTCGAGGATTGTTGCGCCGCGCGCTTCATGGGCACGGTAATTCACCACGGGGTGGATGAGATGCTTCCGGTCTGATTCGACGAGCTTGTTGGCGGGCATGACGGTTCTCGGAAAGTGGGTTGGGTACCAGTTATGTTGGGTCTGCGCTCAGGCATCGAGTATTGGAGTGCAGGCCCTCGGCAGCAGATTCTTTCGATAAATCGGGCAATTCGAATCAAGGAGATGTCGGGGACGCTTTACCGGGTAGCGTGCAAGCGCAGGTGCTGATGCTCCGTATTAAAGCGGTGAACTACGTCCCCGTCTCCATATGAAAAATAGGAAAATCCCGCTTAATCTTCGCTGAGTCGATGGAGCGCCATCGCAACCTGGAGCTGGAATCGCACGCGCGGCTCCTCCAGTTTCACGCTCAGCACGTCTTCGATCCGTTCGAGTCGATAGCGCAACGTGCTGATGTGAATGCCGAGCGCTTTGGCTGTGTTCGCCAGCTGGAAGCCCTCGTCCGTCAGGCTCGCCAAGGTCTCGAGCAGCGCGTCACTTCTGCGCTTTTCCGTCAGCGGTTTAATTAGCCGGTGAAGGAGCATCTCCCGCGCGTCCGGGTCGCCCATGAGCGCGCGAGGAAACAGGATTTCGTCGAAATGATGGACGCGGCCGGGGCGCAGGGACGAGACGAGTGCGTCGACGTCTTTCGCCGCGGTGGCCATGCCTTTGACTCCGACATGCACCCGGCTGACGGCCATCGCAGCATGTCGGTCGGAAATCGATTCCCAAAGCGAATCCAGCGAGGCCTCGGCCGGCACAATGAACTTGACCTGGTTAAGCCAGATCGCCAGCAGCTCGGGCAGGCCTCGCACGCGGAGCTGGCGCCTCAGCGCTTCAGTCCAGCGTTCACGGCGCACCAACCCCTCCGTGGTCAGCGGGATAGGCTCATCCAGCAGCACGAGACAAACTCGATACTGCCTGGAATCGCTCCAGCCGCAGACACGTGCTCTTTCCAGCGCGCTTGCCGTCGGGTTGAACTCTCCGTCCAGCAGCCCGGCAACCAGGGCGTAGCCGAGCCGGTCTTCCTGCTGGGCAAGCTGCTGCTGGTGAATCAGATGCAATGCCGCCACGACGCTCGCGTGCTCGATGGTTCGCGCGTCGAGCTCATGGTTTTCTGCTCCATCGACATCGAGCCAAAGTAGCGCACCCAGCGTGCTCTGCAGTCGCACGGGCTGGCACAGCCGATGGGTGACGCCACCCTCCGTCCTGAAAGTCATTAGCGAAGGACGCTGTGCATCAGCCAGGCGGGCTGTATCGTCTCGGACCGTTTCGACGAGCTGCTCCTCGACACCCGCCTTCTCGCCCGAGCTGGCCAGAATGTAGCCCGACGGGTCGGAGAACGTGACGGTTCGGCCAAGCAGGTCGCTCAGCGCATTCGCGATGTCCGTGAGGTTCGTCGCCGAGACAGCGGCGTTGGTCAGCGCGCGGTGAATCTGCTCCGAGCGCTCGATGATTTCGCTCTGGAAATTGATGATTTTCGCGAGAATCTCGTGCGTGACCTGGCTGAACTGCACGTCCCAAGGCAGTTCGAGCAGCGGAAGGCCGACCGCGTCGGCCTCGGCAATCGCTTCCGGCGGAAAGTGATCTCGAAAGTGCGGGACGGCAAGCACGAGGCCAGCAAGTTTGAGCTCGGCGAGTCCGCGCACCAGCGCGCGGGACGCCTCGGCATCCTGGGGCCAGTTATAGCCCGTCGTAAGGAGCAGCTCGCCGGCCTTGACCCAGGCAGTGATGTCGGGATGGTCCACCATATGAACCCACGTGATGTCCCGTTCGAGATGGTCCCCGCCGGCAACCACCGTGGCCTCTCGCAGCACGGTCTCGCAGATTGCGGTCTGAAGCTTCATGGACGACCTCCGGCCACGAGCGTGCGCGAGCGCGCCGCGAAGGGATTCAACTCCTGGGTGTGACGGGCTGTCGATACCCAAACATGACGCCGAGCAGGCTGAACGCTGCTGCAAACATCACGTAGAACGCCGGCGCCATTGCGGTGCCGGTCTTTGCAATCAGCCATGTGAGAATCAGTGAAGCGAAGCCGCCGAATGTCATGACGGCGAGGTTGTAGGCGACGGACAGGCCGGTCGACAGCACCTTCGTCGGGAACGTCTCGGACAGCGCCGCGAGGATGGGCCCGGTGTAGATCGCGATGAGAACGCCGAACACCGCCTGGAAAATGCAGAGCGTCCCGAGCGACGGAGCATTCACGATCATCGCGAACATCGGCCACGCCAGCACCAGCATCGCGCAGGACGAGGAAGCCAGCAGCAGCTTGCGACCGATCTTGTCCGAAAACCACCCGGTGATGGGCGAGCAAACCGTGATGACGCCGCCGCCGACCATGGCGGCGATGAACGATGCCGACGGCTGGAGCTTCAGCACCTTGACCGAGAACGTCGGCATGTAGAACAGGATGACGTAGATGCACACTGTCCACAGCACGACCATCGCGAAGCTGGCGAATGCCTGCCACGGATAATCGCGCAGCACGTCCGCGAGCGGCGTCCTGGATTTGTCGGTCGTCTCGAGGAAGACCGGCGTCTCTTCGAGGTTGCGTCGAATGAAGAAGCCGATCGGGCCGATCAGCAGGCCGGAGAGGAAGGGGATGCGCCAGCCCCAGCTTTCGACGTCCTGAGCGGACAGGCCGAGCGTGATGCCGGTACCGAAGCATGCGCCGAGCAGCACCGCGAAGCCGATGCTCGTCTGAATCCAGCTCGAGTAGTACGCCTTCTTGCCCGGGGGCGCGTGCTCGGTCAGGAACGCCGTTGCCGTACCCATCTCGCCGCCGGCGGAGAAGCCCTGCAGCAGCCGCGCCAGCACAATCAGGCAGGGTGCCGCGACGCCGATTTGCGAATAGGTCGGCGCCAGCCCGATGATTGCCGTACCGGCGCACATCAGCAGAATCGTCAGGGACAGAGCGGCTTTCCGGCCGGCCCGGTCGGCATAGATGCCAATCAGGATGCCGCCGAACGGTCGCACGAGAAAGCCGACACCGAAGGTGGCGACGGAAAGCATCAGAGATGAAAGTTCGTTCCCGGTCGGGAAGAACAGCTTCCCGATGATGATGGCGAAGAACCCGTATTCCCGTGTAATTGACTGTGTTCATCTCCACTCCAGGTGCCTGCTATTGATGGCGCGCCTTGGTACGCGCGCGTCGGCGCTTTCGTTGCGCGCCGCAGACAATTGGAATCAGCCAGAAATCGCATAACTACGCACGAGAAGTAGGTAAACGAAGGTTACCGTTGCTACTAAACGTAGCACATTGGACAAAAAGAAGGAAAACCGCTGGCGTTCGTCCTACTTATAGTAGGTACCGTGTGATTTTCCGGATTCCTACTATTGGCCGATCCAATGGAGGAAGGCCAATGCGCAACGACCAACAACCGGGCCGCGAACTCGCCGCGCTCCGAGACACTTACGTGCCGCGCGGTGTCGCGACGGCGCATCCGATCATTGCCGGCCGCGCCGCCGGCGCGTACGGTGGCAATCCGCTGGCCTGCGCGGCAGCGAATGCCGTGCTCGACATCTTCGAGCAGGAAAACCTCCTCGAGCGTAGCCGCAAGATTGGCGAGCAACTGCGCGAGGGCCTCGAAAACCTGCGCGAAACGCACAAGGAAATGGGCGAGGTTCGCCGGACCGGTGCGATGGTCGCCGTTGAGTTTGTGACCGACCGCGCGACCAAGGCGCCGGCCGCCGCGTTGGTTCAACGCGTGCTCGATGCGGCTCGTGCTGAAGGGCTGCTCGTAATCAAGTGCGGCGTCGAGCGCAACGTCGTTCGATTCCTCGCGCCGCTGACGGTTTCGGACCAGGACGTGTCCGATGCGCTGGCGATGTTTGGCCGCGCAGTTAGCGCAGCGAAGCAGGCAGGCTAAGCTGCCATGGAAGCGACGGAACCGGGGATCGGCAGCGCCGACCGTTGGCAGCCTCGAATCGCCGGTGCACTGCATCCGGAGAAGCGATACTTTCCGGTTCCCAGTCCTGTCACAGGGCAATATGCGCGTTGGGCGCGTGGAGCGCGCCGAAATCAATACTGAAGCGAAGCCCGCATACAAAATCTGAACGGCCGTTGCTGCTAGGACGAAGGTGTTTTAACCACGCGCGTCGGAGAAGAGCGCGGCAATATAACCGCGCTACCCCACAAGTCGTGACTGGAGGAACCATGGCGGAACAGCAAGACTCATCGATCGAAATTGGCGAAGAAATGGTCGCGGGCTTCGCGAAGAAGGGGCTCGGACAGGTGCGCCCTTCGACATCGAGAAACCGTGGAGACGGGCCGTTCCGCCGGCTCGTCCTGCGCGGCGCCACCGTCATCGATGGAACGGGTGCTCCGCCATGGGGACCGGCGGACATCGTCGTTGAGGGTGACCGCATTGTCGAGATTGCCGCGGTCGGCGTTGCTGGCTTGCCCATCAATAGTGCGCGCCGCCCCGCTCCGGGCGACCACGAAATCGACTGCACCGGCAAGTTCGTCACGCCCGGCTTTGTCGACAACCATGTGCATATCGGCACCCCGTTCCACGCCGAGAACGGCGAAATGCTGCCGGCCGACTACGCCTACAAGCTGTGGCTCGCGCATGGCGTGACTTCGGTTCGTGAAGCCGGCTGCATGAACGGTCTCGCCTGGACGGTCGAACAGAAGGAGGCCGCGCGCGAGAACCGGATAGCCGCCCCCCACCTGTATCCGTACGTCTATTTCCCCGCGGTCAACGACTACCTCAAGACCATCTACAGTCCCGAGGAAGGCCGGGAGTGGCTGCGAAAGGCGCGAGACAAAGGCGCGGAAGGCGTGAAGTTTTTCGGGGCCCCGCCGGCCATCATGGAAGCGGCGCTGGACGAGTGCAAGAAGATCGGCCTGCGCACGTGTTGCCACCATGCCCAGCTCTCGGTCGGGCGCATGAACGCGCTGAAGACCGCCCGTTGGGGGCTCGTGAGCACCGAGCACTCGTACGGCTTGCCGGAGGCGCTCTTCGACGGCCGGACTCTCCAGAGCATCGGCGACGACTACAACTACAACGACGAGTACCTGCGCTTCTCCACCGCCGGCCAAACCTTCCTGCAGGCGGCGAAGCCCGGCTCGGACAAGTGGAACGAAGTCCTGCATGCCTTCCTGGAAGTGGGACACACCTTCGTGCCGACCATGAACGTGTATGACGGCAACCGCGACCTGATGCGCGCGCGCCGCGCCGAATGGCACGAGAGCTACACGGACCGCACGACGTGGAAATACTTCCAGCCTCAGCGTGGTGGCCATGGTGCGTATTTCTATCGCTGGTCGGTGAAGAACGAGGTCGAGTGGAAAGAGAGCTTCCGTATCTGGATGCACTTCCTCAACGACTACAAGAATCTGGGCGGCAGAGTCTGTGCCGGTAGCGATTCCGGCTTCATATACCAAATCTACGGATTCGGTTATGTGCGCGAGCTCGAACTGCTTCAGGAAGCCGGCTTTCTGCCGATGGAGGTTCTTCGCGCGGCCACGCTGCACGGCGCGGAACTCCTCGGCATCGAGCACGAGACGGGCATTCTCGAAGTCGGCAAGCGAGCCGACATCCTTGTGCATTCGCAAAATCCGTTGTCCGATTTCAAGCTGCTCTACGGTACAGGCGCGCTGCGTCTGAACGACGAAATCCGCCAACTGGAGCACAAGCGTTCGCTCGAGACAACGATTAAGGGCGGCGTCGCATTCGACATCGACGAGTTGCTCTCGGACGTTCGGGAAATGGTCCGCGGCACGTGGGGCGAAAACGAATCGCCGTTCCGAAGCCGCAGCCAGGAGTGAGCGTCATGGCGAAGGCGACCGAATTCATCATCGTTGCGGGCAAGCTGGGAAGCGGCAAAACCTCGCTCATCGAAGCGCTCCTGTTGAGCGGGAACGTGGGTAACGCCACGGCCGTGATTGTGAACGAGGCCGGCGCCATCAATATTGACGGAGCGGTTCTCACCGAATCCGCCCGAGGCGTCCCGCTAGCCAGGTTGAGCAACGGATGCGTGTGCTGCTCACTGACTGATGACCTGGTCACCACAGTTGAAGAGCTGGTCACCGATCGGGCCGATAGCGGTTTGCCGCCGTTCGAGCGAATCGTCCTCGAGTGCAGCGGCCTCTCGCTGCCCGGTCAGGTGATTGGCTCGCTGTCTCCGCTCTCGGAGCTCGGGTTGCGGGTGCGAGTCATGACCACGTTCGATTGCGCTATCCCGCCGCTGGGAGGAGAAGATTTCGAGACGGTGAGCGCGCAGCTGGCCGCCGCTCAAACCATCGTGCTGACCAAGATAGACCAGGTCAGCCTGAGTGTCCGGCAGCAGGCGGAGCGCGAGGCGAAGGCAATCAATCCGCTCGCGACCATCGTGAGTGAGCCGTCGCAAGCCATCCGCGCTCGCATTGCGTTCAAGGATTCCGACGCCAGCATTCAGCTACCGCTCCCCACGGAGGTGGAAATCCGTCGAATCAAGCGAGTGTTGCTGCATCCTCGGGTGCGAGTCCTTCGCGCGAAGTTCGCTGCTGCCGCCGAATGGGACGATGTGCTCGACTGGCTGGAAAATGTCTCGGGTGCGCTCGGTGAGCGGCTGTTGCGCATGAAGGCGATTGTCCTTGGGCCGCTAGGCGATGACAGGGTATTACTGCAAAGCGTCGGCACTACCTTCTCTGCGCCGCGACGCTTCACCGGGGAGGCAGCGCCGGATTTGTCGGCCATCTTCATCGTGCGGGATTGCAGCATCGAGGACATCGAGCTCGTCCCCAGCGCGTGCAAGCTGAACTGGACTGCCCTATAGAGGCGCAACGTGCCGGCCGGGCGCCGATTCTCGCGCGCCGGATGTATGGATCTTGACTTTCAAGACGGTGGCTCACTCCACCGTCACCGACTTCGCCAGATTCCGCGGCTTATCCACATCCGTCCCACGCGCACACGCAGTGTGATACGCCAGCAACTGCAACGGCACCACATGCAGAATCGGCGACAACACGCCGTAATGCTCCGGCATCCGGATCACATGCAGCCCTTCGTCGTTGACGATCTTCGTATCCGCATCCGCGAACACATAAAGCTGGCCGCCGCGCGCGCGCACTTCCTGGATATTCGACTTCAGCTTCTCCAGCAGCGCATCGTTCGGCGCGACCGTCACCACCGGCATCGCTTCGGTCACCAGCGCGAGCGGCCCGTGCTTCAGCTCCCCGGCCGGATAGGCCTCCGCGTGGATATACGAAATCTCCTTCAACTTCAGCGCGCCTTCGAGCGCGATCGGATAGTGCATCCCGCGCCCGAGGAACAGCGCGTGTTCCTTGCGCGAAAACTCCTCCGACCACGCGATGATCTGCGGCTCCAGCGCCAGCACGCTATTCAACGCGGCCGGCAGATGGCGCAACTGCTTCAGATAGTCCGCTTCCTGCTCGTTGCTCAGGCGTCCGCGCGACTTGGCGAGCGTCGCCGCCAGCGTGAACAGCGCGACCAGTTGCGTGGTGAAGGCCTTCGTCGACGCGACGCCGATTTCGCGGCCCGCGTGCGTGAGGAACGCCAACTCGGTCTGCCGCACCATCGCACTGGTCCCGACGTTGCAGATCGCGAGCGTGTGCGTGTGGCCGAGACCCTGCGCGTGCTTGAGCGCCGCAAGCGTATCCGCAGTTTCGCCCGACTGCGAAATCACCACCACCAGCGACTTCGGATTCGGCACCGACTCGCGATAGCGATACTCGCTCGCAATTTCCACCTGAGTCGGGATCTTCGCGACCGATTCGAGCCAGTATTTCGCGGTGAGCCCCGAGTAGTAGCTGGTGCCGCACGCGAGAATCAGCAGGCTGTCGATATCGGCGAATACCTTCTTCGCGCCGTCGCCGAAAATCCACGGATCGAATGCATCGGTTTGCGGAATCGTGTCGGTGATCGCGCGCGGCTGCTCGAAAATTTCCTTCTGCATGAAGTGGCGATACGGGCCGAGTTCGACCGCGCCGCCGTATGCCGCCACCTGGCGCGCCTCGCGCTGCGCGGCGTTGCCGTCGCGATCGACGATGCGCACGCCGTCGAGCGACAGTTCGCAGACGTCGCCTTCTTCGAGGAAGATAAAGCGTTCGGTGCTGCCCGCGAGCGCCAGCGCATCGGACGCGAGGAAGTTCTCGCCGCTGCCGAGCCCGACCACGAGCGGCGAGCCCTGGCGCGCGCCGACCACCGTATGCGGCTGGTCCTTATGCAGCACCGCGATCGCATACGCGCCATGCAATTGCGCGGTCGCCTCGCGCACCGCCGCGAACAGATCGCCGCGATACAGGCTGTGAATCAGGTGCGCGATAACCTCGGTGTCGGTCTGCGAGACGAACTTGTAACCCTTGCCCCGCAGCATTTCGCGCAGCACTTCGTAATTCTCGATGATGCCGTTGTGTACCAACGCGAGCGCATCCTGCGAGAAGATCGGATGCGCGTTGTCGGTGACCGGCGCGCCGTGCGTCGCCCAGCGCGTGTGCGCAATGCCTGTCACGCCGCCGAGCTCGCCGTCGCGCACCTGGTCCGCGAGATCGGCGACGCGCGCGACGCTGCGCGCGCGGCTCGGTCCGTTCGCGCCGAGCACGGCCACGCCGCACGAATCGTAGCCGCGATATTCGAGGCGACGCAGTCCTTCGATCAGGACCGGGACGATGTTACGTTGCGCAACCGCGCCGACAATACCGCACATGGTTTATTCCTTTTCAGTGCCGGATTCAGGGTGCGCGCGTCGGGCGCGCGCCATATCGATCAGCTCTTCTTCTTGACCGGGCGCACGTAGCCGGCCTTGCCCGTCTGGGTCTTGTCGTTCAGCACCAGCGTGCCGGCATCGACGTCCTTCCAGACCGTCGTGCCGGCCGCGATCGTCGCGCCGCGCCGCACGCGCACCGGCGCGATCAGTTGCGTGTCGGAGCCGACGAACACGTCGTCTTCGATTACGGTGCGGAATTTGTTCGCGCCGTCGTAGTTGCAGGTGATGGTGCCCGCGCCGATATTCACGCGCGCGCCGATATCCGCGTCGCCGATATACGTGAGGTGATTGGCCTTCGAGCCGTGGCCGAGCACCGCGTTTTTCACTTCGACGAAGTTGCCGACATGCGATTCGTCATGCAGCGACGCGCCCGGGCGCAACCGCGCATAAGGCCCCAGCACGACATTCGCGCCGACCTCGGCGCCTTCGATATGCGTGAATGCGTCGACGCGCGTACCCGCGCCGATGCTCGCGTTGCGGATCACGCAGTTCGGCCCGATGCTCACGTTGTCCGCCAGCGTCACGCGGCCTTCGAATACGCAGTTCACGTCGATCGAGACATCGCGGCCGCATTCGAGCGTGCCGCGCACGTCGACGCGCGCCGGATCGGCGAGCGTCACGCCCGCCACCAGCAGCGTGTCCGCCACATTGCGCTGATGAATCCGCTCCAGTTCGGCAAGCTGCTGCTTGCTGTTCACGCCGAGCGTTTCCCATTCGTCGTCCGGCTGCGTGGTGACGACTTCGAGGCCGGCTTCGATCGCCATCTCGACCGCGTCGGTCAGATAGAACTCGCCCTGCGCGTTGTCGTTCTTCAGCGCGGCCAGCCAGCCGGCGAGGCGCGCAGTGGGCGCGACGATGATGCCGGTATTGATCTCGGCGATCTTCAGTTGCTCGGGGCTCGCGTCTTTCTGTTCGACGATGCGCTGCACGCGGCCTGCCTGATCGCGCACGATGCGGCCGTAACCGCTCGGATCGTCGAGCGTGACGGTCAGCACGCCGTAGCCGTCCCGACCCGCGCGTTCGGTCAGCGCGTGCAGCGTGGCCGCGCGCGTGAGCGGCACGTCGCCGTACAGCACCAGCGTGGGAAGCGAAGGATCGAGCAGCGGCAGCGCCTGCTGGACCGCATGACCGGTGCCGAGCTGCTGCTCCTGCACCGCGAATTGAATGTCGGGGGCCGCGACGGCTTCACGCACGGCCTGGGCGCCATGGCCGATCACGACGACGAGACGCGCGGGCTTCAGCGCGCGAGCCGTGTCGATGACATGAGCGAGGAGCGGCCGGCCGGCCAGGGGATGGAGCACCTTGGGAAGCGCGGACCGCATGCGCTTGCCGGTACCCGCCGCCAAAATCACGATGTTCATGGCATCGGCAATAAGACGAGTTCGAAGCCGGCGATTTTATCATGCGGCACCGCACGAAAAAGGCCGCGGATGCGGCCTCGAGTCCGTTTTGCGACAGCGCGACGCCGCCGCAATGCCGGTAAAACAGCGCTTTTTCGTTAGAGGTCGTCGAACTGGACGAGCGAAATGGTCTTTGCGCCGCCTGATACGCCGCTGACTGCGCCATTGAACGGCGCGCCCTCGTCGGCGCCGGTCGAGCACGGCTCCTCGTCGAACGCGATATCGCCGTTCGGATCGGCCTCGCCGCTCGCACGCAGCCCCGCAAACGGGAACAACTGATGATCCATCAGATGCGACGGCACCACGTTCGACAGCGCATTGAACATATTCTCGATACGCCCCGGAAAGCGCTTCTCCCAGTCGCGGATCAGCGCCTTCATTTCCGCGCGCTTCAGATTCGGCTGGCTGCCGCACAGGTTGCACGGAATGATCGGGAATTCGCGCAGCTCCGCGTATTTCTCCAGATCGGTTTCCTTCACGTACGCGAGCGGGCGGATCACGATGTTCTTGCCGTCGTCCGATTGCAGCTTCGGCGGCATGCCCTTCAGCTTGCCGCCGTAGAACAGGTTCAGCAGCAGCGTTTGCAGGATGTCGTCGCGGTGATGGCCGAGCGCGATCCTGGTCGCGCCCAGTTCGCCGGCGACCCGGTACAGAATGCCGCGACGCAGCCGCGAGCACAGCGAGCAGGTGGTCTTGCCTTCCGGCACCAACCGCTTGACGATGCTGTAGGTGTCCTGGTTTTCGATATGGAACGGGATGTCGAGCCGCTTCAGATACTCGGGCAGCACGTGTTCGGGGAAGCCCGGCTGCTTCTGGTCGAGGTTCACCGCGACGATGTCGAAGTTGATCGGCGCGCGCTCGCGCAGCCGTATCAGGATATCGAGCATCGCGTAACTATCCTTGCCGCCCGACAGGCAGACCATCACCTTGTCGCCGTCCTCGATCATGTTGTAGTCGCCGATCGCCTGGCCGACCTGGCGCGCGAGGCGCTTGAACAGCTTGTTGTTCTCGTACGCTTCCTTCTGCTCGCGGCGCGTGAGCGGGGATTTCACGGCGCGCGGGGGATGGGCGGGATGGGCGGTATCGGCGGCTTCGGCGCCCTGGCGCAGCGTTTCCGGTGCGTTCATCGCTCAATCCTCCTTGATGCGGAAGACTTCGACACCGACCGCGTCGCAGTCCGGATACACGTCCGGCTTCTCGGTCGACACGCGCGCGGCGCGCACCAGCGGATGCTCGAGCATCGTGCGCACGAGGTCGTCGCACAGCGTTTCCTGCAGATGGATATGGCCTTGCGATACGCGCTTCGCGATCGTCGAGCGCATGAAGTCGTAATCGACGACTTCATTCAGCTTGTCGTGCCGCGGCGTGGACATCGCGAGCGGCACGAACAGTTCGACGTTGATCACGACGCGCTGTTCGCCGCGCTTTTCGAAATCGTGCACGCCGATGTTGATGTGCACTTCGTAATTGCGCAGAAAGAGCCGGCGGCAATCGGCGAGCCGGGGATGCGAAAGAGCGGCAAACATGTTCGTTCCAGTCGTAAAAGGCGTGCGGGGCACGCAAAGGGGCTTTACCACCCACGGCGATCGCCTCAAAAAGGCCAACCGCGCGCGTCAGGCGCCCGTCAAAAACATCACGTCGCGCGGCAACGGCACCAGATGCTGCCCGCCGTCGACCACCAGCGTCGTTCCGGTCACGCCGGCTGCATCCGCGAGATACAGCGCGGCGGCGACGATATCCTCGGGCCGCGACGCACGGCCGAGAGGCGTCATACGGTGAGCGGCCTCGAACCCCTGCTGGCTCTGGTCGCCCGATTGCATCGTCAGGCCGGGCGCGAGCCCGACCACCCGGAGCTTCGGCGCGAGCGCCTGAGCGAGCGCGACCGTCGCGGTCTGCAGCGCCGCCTTCGACAGCGTGTACGACAGATAGTCCGGGTTCATGTTGTACAGCTTCTGGTCCAGCACGTTGATCACGACGCCGCGCTGGCTTTCGTCGTTCACCGCTGCATCCGGCGTCGCTTCGAACAGCAGGCGCGCGAGCACCAGCGGCGCACCGAGGTTCATCGCGGTCAGCTTCAGCAGCAGTTCGTAGCCGATGTCGCGCGCGGTGTCTTCCTCGAAGCGCGACGCGTTGTTGACGATGCACGCCGGCCGGCCCAGCGCCGCGGTGCAGTCCGGCAGCAGCCGCTCGACCTGCGCCTCGTCGCCGAGTTCGGCATGCAGCGCGACTGCGCGGCGCCCCATCGCGACGATTTGCTCGACCACCTCGTCGGCTTCCTCGCGCGACGCGCCGTAGTGCACCGCCACGTCCCAGCCGCGCGCGGCGAAGCCGAGCGAGAGCGCACGGCCGATGCGGCGCGCGCCGCCGGTAACCAGTACGGTGCGGGCTGCGGCAGGCGCTGCTGCTAGCGGCGCTTCGGCCGGCCGGGCGGCGATGTCCGGGGAGACGGTCATTTACAATGCGGGGATGAATCCGAAAGCTCACCAACCCGATAGTTTACCTGCTCCCGGCGCGAGCGCGCTCGAACAGTCCGACGCGCTGGTCGCGCATATTCGCGCGCAACTGGACTCAAACGGTGGCTGGCTACCGTTCGATCGCTATATGGAACGCGCGCTGTACGCGCCGGGGCTCGGCTACTACAGCGGCGGTGCGCGCAAATTCGGGCTGCGCGGCGACGATGGCAGCGACTTCGTCACCGCGCCGGAGCTGTCGCCGCTGTTCGCCGCCACGCTCGCGCGCTCAGTCGCCGAGGCGCTGGAGGCCAGCGGCACGCGCGATGTGATGGAATTCGGCGCGGGCACCGGCAAGCTCGCGGCCGGCATCATCAATGCGCTCGATGCGCTCGGCGCGCAGTTCGACAGCTATTCGATCGTCGATCTGTCGGGCGAACTGCGCGAGCGTCAGCGTGAAACGATCGCGGCCGCCGCGCCCGCGCTGCTCGCGAAAGTGCGCTGGCTCGACGCGCTGCCGGAGCGCTTCGAAGGCGTGGTGATCGGCAATGAAGTGCTCGATGCGATGCCGGTGCGGCTGTTCGCGCATAGCGGCGGCCTCTGGCGGGAGCGCGGCGTGGCGTGGCGCGACGGCTCGTTCGCGTTCGACGACCGGCCGGTCGCCGCCGCCGCGGACCTCGCGCTGCTGTCGGAAATCGACGCGATCCGCGAAACCGCCGGCGAAGACTACCTGACCGAAACCCACGAAGCCGCGCGCGCGTTCACGCGCACCATCTGCACGATGCTCGCGCGTGGCGCGATTCTTCTGATCGATTACGGCTTTCCGGCTGGCGAGTATTACCACGGGCAACGCGCGCAAGGTACGCTGATGTGCCATTACCGGCACCGCGCGCACGGCGATCCGTTTCTGTACCCCGGTCTGCAGGACATTACCGCGCACGTCGAATTCACCGGCATCGCCGAGGCGGGCGTCGAGACCGGCGCGGATCTGCTCGGCTTCACGTCGCAAGCACGCTTCCTGATGAACGCCGGTATCACCGACGCGCTCGGCGCAATCGATCCCGCCGATACCGCGCGCTTCCTGCCCGCGGCGAATGCGGTGCAGAAGTTGCTGTCGGAGGCGGAAATGGGCGAGCTTTTCAAGGTGATCGCGTTTTCGCGCGGACTCGACGATACGTTGCGCGCGTTTTCGAGCGGCGATCGCTCGCATACGCTGTGATTCCGACTTTTACTTTGCCTCGGGCTGGGAACGTTCGATGATCCGCTGGCTCTTGACCACCTTCGTTGCCGTCGCGGTGCTGTCGTCCTGCTGGCCGTGGCTCCGCAAAATCGGCATCGGACGGATGCCGGGCGATGTGACGCTGCGGCTGTTTGGGCGGGAATATCCGTTTCCGTTCATGTCGACGCTGGTGCTGTCGATGTTGCTGTCGTTGCTGGCGCGGGTGTTGTAGGCGGCGGGGGGGCCGCACCGCTCCGCCGTCCCGCGCCGCCCTCCCGCACCGCCGTCCCGCACCGCCGTCCCGCTCCGCTACCCGATCGCCGCCTCCACCGCGCGAACCCGCTCTTCATGCACGGCGTCCTTGATGCCGGCCGGCGCATCGGCAAGCCGCCTGGCCACCGCCCCCGCATCGACGCCCCGCGCGGCAACCAGCGCAACTCTCAACCGCTCCGCCTGCGGATATTCACGTGCCTCGAACCCAAGCCGCCCGCGCGCATCGGACTCGCACGCCTGCAACGCCTCGGCGAACCGCGCCGGCTTTCTGATCGCGTCGCTGCGCTCGAGCAGCCGCACCAGCGCCGCCGCGCCGAATTCCATCACGCGATGAATATTGCCGTGCTCGCGCGCGACCAGCACCGCGAGGTCGCGGCACTCGTTCGGCACCCGCAATCGCTCGCAGAGCGGTTTCAACAGATCGACGCTGCGCCCCTCGTGGCCGAGATGCCGCGGCAGCACATCCGCAGGCGTGGCCGCCTTGCCGAGATCGTGCGTCAGCGCCGCGAAACGCACCGGCAGCGCGTAGCCTTGCTGCGCCGCATGGTCGAGCACCATCATCACGTGGATGCCCGTGTCGATCTCGGGGTGATACTCGGCCCGTTGCGGCACGCCGAACAACGCATCGATCTCCGGCAGAATCCGCGCGAGCGCGCCGCATTCGCGCAGCACCTCGAACAGCCGCGACGGCCTCTGTTCCATCAAGCCGCGCGACACCTCCTGCCACACGCGCTCCGCCACCAGCGCATCGACTTCGCCGGCGGCGACCATCTTGCGCATCAGCGTCATCGTTGCCGGCGCGACCGTGAAATCGACGAAGCGCGCGGCAAAGCGCGCGATGCGCAGAATTCGCACCGGGTCTTCGAGAAACGCATCGCTGACATGACGAAACAGCCGCGCTTGCAGATCCGCCTGGCCGTTGAACGGATCGATGACCGGTCCGGTCAGCTCGCCGTTCGGGCGCAATTCGCGCGCCATTGCGTTGATCGTAAGATCGCGGCGCGCGAGGTCTTCCTCGAGCGTCACGTCCGGCGCATAGAAGAACTGGAAGCCGTGATAGCCGGCCGCCGTCTTGCGCTCGGTGCGCGCGAGCGCGTATTCCTCGTGCGTCCGCGGATGCAAAAAGACCGGGAAGTCTTTGCCCACCGGCCGATAACCCTGCGCGACCATCTGCTCGGGCGTGGCGCCGACCACCACGTAGTCGCGGTCCTGCACCGGCACGCCGAGCAATTCGTCGCGGATCGCGCCGCCTACGGCATAGATATTCATGGGCATTCGTCTTGATACGCGATCGCGTGGGTTTCGTCGCGCGCGGCGCCGATCCATGCGTTGACCGCGGGCAACGCGGTCAGCCGTTCGACATAGGCGGCGCAGGCCGCCGACAGCGCCGGCTTCCAGGTGTTGAAGCGCATCGCGACCGGCACGTACATCGCATCGGCAATGCCGAATTCGCCGAACAGGAACGGGCCGCCATAGCTGGCGAGGCAGTCGCCCCAGATCGCCTCGATCCGCGCGATGTCGGCAAGCACACCCGGCGTCGCGTTCTTGCCGGCGAATGACGCGCGGATATTCATCCACATATTCGAGCGCAGCTCGCCGAAGCCCGAATGCATCTCCGCGCTGATGGAACGCGCGTGCGCGCGCGCCGCCGCGTCGCGCGGCCACAGCGCATGCTGCGGGAAGCGCTCGGCGAGCGTTTCGGCGATCGCCAGCGAATCCCAGATCGCCTGCCCCGCGTCATCGATCAGACACGGCACCTTGCCCGGCCCGCGCGGCGCATGCGCGCGCACTAATGCGTTGGTGTCCGGCTCGTACAGCCAGATCAGCAGCTCTTCGAACGGAATGCCGAAATGCGTCAACAACACCCATGGGCGCATCGACCATGACGAGTAATTCTTGTCACCAATAAGCAGCTTCATGCGTCGTATGAAGGAAGAGAAAGAAGGGAAAAAGGTGTCAGCGCCCGGCGCTCGCGCGGAACGCGTCGAGCCGCGAACCCTTGGACGCGCCGGTCAGATACGTCGGCACGATCGCTTCGATGCTGGTCGGCTCCAGCCCGAGTTCGGGCGCGAGCGGCGCGCTCAGCACGTTGGGCACCTTCATCGAATCGAGATTGTCGCGCGAAATCACCGGTTCGCCGGGCGCCATTTCGAAGCTGAATGCCTGCAGCCGCGCAAGCGCTTCGGGCAGACGGATGATGCGCGCATGCCGGCCAATCACATCGCCGCAATACGTGACGAGGTCTTCGAGCGTGTACACAGTCGGGCCGCCGAGCTCGTAGGTGCGACCGCCGGCGGCGTCGAGATCCAGCACGTTGACGATCGCCTTCGCGACGTCGCCGACATAGACCGGCTGGAACTGCGCATCCGGCATTGCGAGCGGAAGCACCGGAAACACGCGTTGCAGGAACGCGAACTTGTTGAGGAATTCATCGGTGGGACCGAACACGACGGACGGCCGAAAAATCGTCCACGCGACGCTCGCCGCATGCACGGCCTTCTCGCCGTCGGCCTTCGAGCGCGAGTACATGCTCGGACCGTTCGGCGCGGCGCCGAGCGCGCTCAGATGAATCAGCCGATGCACGCCCTTGCCTTCGCACGCGGCGACGATCCGCGTCGGCAGTTCGACGTGTGCGTGCGCGTATGTGTCGCCGTACGGCTTGCCGCGTTTGCCGTTCAGAATGCCCACGAGATTGATCACGCAATCGGCGTTTTCGACGAAGCGCGCGAGCTGGACCGGATCGAACACATCGGCTTCGACCACGTCGATCGGCAGCATCGTCAGATGGCGCGCGTTGTAGCGGCGCCGGGTGGCGACGCGCACGTCCTTGCCCAGCTCGACGAGCGCGTTGACGAGGTAGCTGCCGATAAAGCCGGAGCCGCCGATGATCGCGATGGCTTGATGTCGCATTTTCGACTCCCTGATGGAAGCCGCGGCAACGGCTGGCGTGGCGCGCCGTGACGTCGGGCCCGGGACCCGGCGCTCACGGCGGCACGGCGCTTACGGTGCGATGTAAGCCAGACGCGCCTTCAGCGATTGCGGACGGCCTTCGAACAATGCCGCGTAGTAGACCGTGTTGGACAGTACGTTCTTGACGTAGTCGCGGGTTTCCTGGAACGGAATCGACTCGGCGAAGATCGCGCCTTCGACCGGGCGTTGCAGCGACTGCCGCCAGTTGCGCGGACGGCCCGGACCTGCGTTGTAGCCAGCGGTGGCCAGCACGGCGGACCCGTCGAACTGATTGTAGATCATCGCCAGGTAGTTGGTGCCGAGCAGGATATTGGTGTTGATGTCGTTCATCTGCTCGCGCGACATCGGCCCGAGCCCGATCTTTTTCGCGACCAGTTGCGCGGTGGCGGGCATCAGTTGCATCAGGCCGCCCGCGCCGACTTCCGAGCGCGCGTTGATGATGAAGCGCGACTCCTGACGAATCAGCCCATACGCCCATTCGACATCGAGCCCGCTCGACTGCGCGTCGCGCTCGACGATATCGCGGAACGGCGACAGATAGCGCAGCGAGAAATCGTGTTCGGTCTTCGTGCGATCCGCGGTGTTGACGGTGCGGTCATAGAGTTGAATGCGGCGCGCGTATTCGGCGGCGGCGAGCAGTTGCCGGTCGGTCATGGTGCGCAGCGGCCAGTTCCATTCGCGATTGCCTTCGAGCCGCAGATTCAGCGCGTAGAAACGCTGCGCGAGTTCGAAACCGGGGGTGTTGGCGGCCTGCTGGATTTCGGCGTCCGTTACCGTGGTTTTCGGCGGCACGGTGATTTTCTGGCCGAGTTCTTCCGCCGCAAGCTGGCCGTAGAAATTGAAGTTCTGCGCGATCGATTCGAATTCCTGGTTGGCCACGGCGGTATCGCCCGCCTGCTTCAGCGCGCGCGCATGCCAGTACACCCACGACGGCTGCTGGCGCAGCGCTTCCGGCATCTGTTCGATCGACCAGCGCACCATGTTCCAGTCGCCGGCGAGCAGCGCGCTGCGGGTGCGCCATTCATACGCGGGATTGGACAGCGGCGCGTTCGCCGACAGCCGGAACCAGTCGACCGCGCCCGGCATCTGCTTGAGCGCGGCCTGATAGCCGATCGTGCCCCAGCCGATCGCGCGCTCGGGTGAATTCAGCGACGGCGCGACCGACGCGAACGTGGCCGCCGCCATCGCCGGGTCGTTGCGCGCCATCCGCGTGATCGCGAGCAGCGCCAATTGATGCGATTGCGGGTCGGGACCGACGCCGCGCGCGAGCAGCAGCGGCGGCGTATTGGCCGCCTGGCCGAACAGCACCGGATCGGGCGCCTGATCGCCGAGCGCGTCGACGAGCTTGCTGCCGGTGCTCGTGTAGTTCTGTTCGTACGCGAGACGGATCTGCTGCCAGATGTCGTTGGTGCTGAACTGATGGTTCACGCCGAGCACCGTGATCAGATCGACGCAGCCGTCGCCGTACCATTTCGGTTCGACGAGCAGCGCGCGCGCCGCATCCGCGACGTTCTCGCCGCGCGACGCGCGCGATTCGAGCGCGTAACACTTGACCTGGGTGTCGTCGTCGAGCACGAACTTCGCGTACTGCTGGTCGAAGTTGCGCCAGTCGTGACGCGTGCCAAGCACGGTCAGGTAGTCGTTGCGCAGACGATCGGCGATCGCCTGGCCGTCGTACTTCTGCAGGAACGCGAGTACCGGCGCGTCAGGCGCATCGACGCGCGCATGGCCGCCCGAGTCGAACAGTTGCGGCTTGATCTGGAAATACTCCAGATACGACGGCGCCGGATAGTTCGGGATCATGCTCGCGAGCTGCGCCGCGCGCGCGGCGTCGTTGGTACGCGCGGCTTCGCGAAGCTGAACGAAGATCTGATCGTCGTTCGTGAGTTGCGAGATGGGAAGGGGCTTGACGGCCGAAGCGGTGCTGCACGCAACGAGCGCCGCGGCGGCCAGCGCCATGCCGACCGCGCGATATACTCGAAAGAGGCGTTTTGACATCGTTGTTTCTGGAGCGCAAATTGGACCCAAGCATAGCATGCAACCCTGTCCCGATAACGAAAAAGGCGTTGCGCCAGAGACTACTGGAAGCGAGGCTGCAAGCGGCTTCCGAGCCGGCCGGGAGCGCCGCGCTCGGACGTCGCGTGCTCGATGCGCTAAAGCATTACGCGGTAGCTAGCGTAGGGTTTTACTGGCCGCTCGCGGGCGAGTACGACGCGCGCGGCGCGGTCGCGATCTGGCTTGCGGCCGATGCGCGTCACCAGGCGAGTCTGCCGATCATTAAAGAACGTGGCACGCCGCTCGAGTTTCACGCGTGGACACCCGAAACGTCGATGAAGATCGGCCATCACAAGATTGCCGAGCCGACTTCCGGGCGCATCGTGCTGCCCGCACTGCTGTTCGTGCCCTGCGTCGGTTTCGACGCCGACGGCTATCGCCTCGGCTACGGCGGCGGCTACTACGACCGCACGCTGGCTGCGTGGCCGGCGGCAGCCAGGCCGATCACGGTCGGCGTCGCCTATGAAGCGTGCCGCATCGACGCGCTGGAACGTGAGGCGCACGATATTCCGCTCGATCTGATCATCACCGAGGCGGGGTTTCATCCGGCGCTGCGGGGCTAAACGCGCCGCGCGCGCCTATTATTTATGGATGGTGTCGTCGCGCCATCGCAAACGCGCCTCACAACGAGGCCGCCGCCCGCGCCGCCGTGTCGTACAACCCGGACGCGTTGCGCATCAACTGCGCGGCCTCGCCGATCTGCTCATTGGTGAGCCCGCTTTCCTTCAGTGTCGTGATCAGACAGCTCTCGCGCACGTCGCGATATTTCAGACACAGCTCGCGGCCCGCGTCGGTCGCCGAGAAGAACACTTCCTTGCCGGTCTTCTCGCTTTTTACATACCCTCTAGCTACGAGCTTCTTCAGCGCATAGGTCGCGACGTGCGTGTCCTCGATATTCAGCACGAAGCAGATGTCCGCCAGCTTCTTGCGACGCTCGCGATGGCCCACGTGATGCAGCAGCGATACCTCGATGGCGGTCATGTCCTTGTCGCCGGCCGCCGACATGCAACGCACCATCCAGCGGTTGAACGCATTGCCGGCCATGATCAGCGCGTACTCGAGCTCGGACAGCTCCGCGCTGGTCTCGGAGACGAGATGTTCCGACGAAACGATCTTGGTGGGGTGGCGCGCCATACAGGGTTCCAGAAATAGATGGAAAAGTGTCGAAAGTGTACGACGAGCCCCCGCTTCCGGCGAGCTGCGGATAAACTCTTATTGATAAATCGTCGATATTTTATTGATAATGCACGTCTCCAACGTTGCTGATCTGATCCCGCCCATGGGCCAATACGTCGCGCTGTCCGTCTCTCTTTCCGACTCGACCAGGGCCCGCCAGCCATGAATCAACCCCGCATTTTTCCGCTCGGCGATGCCGCGCTCGTCTGCGAAGCGCCGCCGCCCGCCACGCTGGAATGCCAGCGCCGCGTGTGGGCGGCGGCTCAGGCCGCGCGCGACTGGCCGCACGTGCTCGAGGTCGTGCCCGGCATGAACAATCTGACGCTGGTGCTCGATCCGCTCCAAGCCGATGCCGATGCGCTCGCCGCGCAACTGCTCGCGGCGTGGAACGCGGCGGCCCATATCGACGCGCCTGGCCGCGAGGTCGAGGTTCCGGTGCAGTACGGCGGCGAGTTCGGCCCCGATCTGCGGGCGGTCGCCGAGCACACGGGCCTCGGCGCGCGCGAAGTCGTCGAGCGCCACGCCGGCGGCAACTACGTGGTGTTCTTCCTCGGCTTCCAGCCGGGCTTCGCCTATATGGGCGGCCTCGAAGCCGCGCTGCACACGCCGCGGCGCGCGTCGCCGCGGCTGGAAGTGCCGGCCGGTTCGGTCGGCATCGGCGGCGAGCAGACCGGCATCTATCCGGCGGTGGCGCCGGGCGGCTGGCAACTGATCGGCCGCACCGACGTGCCGCTGTTCGACCCGGCGCGCCGGCCACCCACGCTGCTGCAGCCGGGCGACCGGGTGCGCTTCACGATCGCGGGGATCCACGCATGATCGACGTGATCCGCGCGGGTCTTCTGACCACGATCCAGGACCTCGGCCGCCACGGCTACCGGCATCTCGGCGTCGCGATGGGCGGCGCGCTCGATTGCCTGTCGCTCGAAGTCGGCAACCGGCTGGTCGGCAACCGGCCCGATGCGGCCGGCCTCGAAATCACCTTCGGCCCGACCGTGCTGCGCTTTCTGCGCGCGACGCGCGTCGCGATCACCGGCACCGAATTCGGCGCGACGCTCGACGGCAAGCCGGTCTATTCATGGTGGAGCCTGCCGGTGCAGGCCGGCCAGGAACTGGTGCTGAACGCGGCGAAGCGCGGCATGCGCGGCTACGTGTGCGTCGCGGGCGGCATCGATGTGCTGCCGATGCTCGGCTCGCGCAGCACCGACCTCGCCGGCCATTTCGGCGGACTCGGCGGACGCGCGCTGGTCGATGGCGATCGCCTGCCGGTCGGCGCGCCGCCGCAGCGCGGCCAGCGCGGCTTCGCGCCCGAAGCGCCCGAATTCGGCGTGAAGGCGCCCGCGTGGTGCAAGTTCGTGCTGATGCACGAGCCGCCGCAGCGCGGCCGTCATCCGTCGGCCGTGCCGTGGGCGGTGCCGATCCGCGTGCTGCGCGGGCCCGAATACGACAGTTTCACCGAAGCCGCGCAGCAGTCTTTCTGGTCCGACGAGTGGCTGGTCACGCCGAACAGCAACCGGATGGGCTACCGCCTCGCCGGCACCGGGCTGAAACGCACGCACAAGGCCGATCTGCTGTCGCACGCGGTATTGCCGGGCACGATCCAGGTGCCGCCGAACGGCCAGCCGATCGTGCTGATGAGCGACGCGCAGACCACCGGCGGCTATCCGAAGATCGGCGCGGTGATCCAGGCGGATTTGTGGAAGCTCGCGCAGGTGCGCCTGAACGCGGCCGTGCGCTTCATCCCGGCGACGCCCTATGAGGCACGCCAGGCTTTGCTGGAAGAACGCGTGTATCTGCGGCAGATCGATGCCGCGATCGCCATGCACGAGGAACGCTGCGCGCGTCAGCCGGCGCTCGTCACGCCATAACACTTGGTAGAGAGTAGAGGAAATTCCATGGAAATCGATCTGAACGCCGATCTCGGCGAAGGCTGTGGCTCCGACGAAGCGCTGCTCGACCTCGTCAGTTCGGCCAATATCGCGTGCGGCTGGCACGCGGGCGGCCCCAACGCGATGCGCGACTGCGTGCGCTGGGCGGTGCAAAAAGGCGTCGCGATCGGCGCGCATCCGAGCTTCAACGATCCCGATAATTTTGGCCGCAAGGAGATGGATCTGCCGGCTGCCGAAATCTACGCGGGCGTACTGTACCAGCTGGGCGCGCTGTCGGCGATCGCGCAGGCCGAAGGCGGCCGCATCGCGCACGTGAAGCCGCACGGCGCGCTATACAACCAGGCCGCGCGCGACAGCACGATTGCCGATGCGATCGTGTCGGCGGTGCACGACTTCGATCCGTCGGTGGTGGTGTTCGCGCTCGCCAACAGCGGGCTCGTCAGCGCCGCGCGCAACGCGGGCCTGAGCGCGATCGAGGAAGTGTTCGCCGATCGCGGCTATCGCGCCGACGGCTCGCTCGTGCCGCGCAAGGAGCCGGGCGCGCTGCTCGACGACGAAGACGAAGTGCTCGAACGTACGCTCGCGATGATCCGCGAGCAACGCGTGCGCGCGATCGACGGCCAGTGGGTGCCGATCAACGCGCAGACGATCTGCCTGCATGGCGACGGCCCGCATGCGCTCGCGTTTGCGCGGCGCATCCGCGGCGCGCTGGCGGCGGCCGGCATCGAAGTGCACGCGGCGAGTTCGGCGCGGGTTTGACAGCTCTCGCAGCATCCGCGCCCACCCGCGCTTTACAGGCGCGGGCGTGCGGAACACAGCAGTACCCGCCGACGCGGCCACAGAACCGCGGTAGCAAGCCGGCGTGGCAACCCCACGCCGGTTCACGTCAGCCGCCATGCGCGGCGAAGTTAAAACTCGAGGCTAACCAGCCCCGTTAGGAGACTCCTGATGCAGACAACCGTCAGTTTATGGCCACTTATCGGTGTGGCCGTCATCATCGCCGGCTTTCTATTGCGGTTCAATCCGATGCTGATCGTGGCCGTCGCCGCGATCGTCACCGGTCTCGCCGCGCACTTCCCGCCTGAAAAAATCCTCGCGCTGATCGGCACCGGCTTCATCAAGACGCGCAATATCCCGCTAATCATTCTGCTGCCGCTCGCGGTGATCGGTCTGCTGGAGCGGCACGGCCTGCGCGAGCGCGCGCAGGCGTGGATCAGCGGCATCAAGGCGGCCACCGCCGGGCGTTTGCTGATCGTCTATCTGCTGGTGCGCGAGCTGACCGCCGCGGTCGGCCTGACCGGGCTCGGCGGTCATCCGCAGATGGTGCGTCCGCTGATCGCGCCGATGGCCGAGGGCGCGGCCGAAAACCGCTTCGGCAAGATCAGCGACGCAGTGCGCTTCCGGCTGCGCGCGTTCTCGGCGGCGACCGACAACGTCGGCCTGTTCTTCGGCGAGGACGTGTTCGTCGCATTCGGCGCGATCGTGCTGATGACGACCTTCCTGAAAGAAGCGGGCATCGTCGTCGAACCGATTCACGTCGCGGTGTGGGGCATTCCGACCGCGGTCAGCGCGTTCATCGTGCATGGCTTCCGGCTGTGGCTGCTCGATCGCAAGCTCGAGCGCGAGTTGCGCGGCAACGCGGCGGCGTCCGCGTCCGTGCAGACGCCGGCATCGACGCCTTCACCCACTCAGTCGCAAGCACGGCGCGCCACCGGAGACGAAGCATGACTTTCACGATCAACTATCTGTTCTGGCTGCTCGGTGTGGTGCTGCTGATCGTCGGCGGGATGATCGTCGCCGATCGCGAGCATCCGCGCCGGCTGACCGCGGGCGGTTTCTGGATTCTGTACGCGTTGATCTTCCTGATCGGCGACCGCCTACCGCCCGCGCTAGTCGGCGTCGCGGTGATCGTGATGGCGCTGATCGCGGGCTTCGGCGGCGTGACCGCCGGCAAGCCGAAGACGCTGTCGCTGGAGGCGCGCAAGGCGAGCGCGGAGCGTCTGCGCAACAAGCTGTTCGTGCCCGCGCTGACGATTCCGGTCGTTACCGTGATCATCACGCTCACGGCGAGCTATCTCGTGTTCGGCGGCACACCGCTGATCGAGAAGGCCAACGTCACGCTGATCGGCTTCGGCATCGGCTGCGTGATCGCGCTGGCGGTCGCCTGCGTGATCACGCGCGACACGGTCGGCCAGTCGATGAAGGAAGCGCGCCGCCTCGTCGATGCGCTGTCGTGGGCGGCGGTGCTGCCGCAGATGCTCGGCATGCTCGGCCTCGTGTTTTCCGATGCGGGCGTCGGCAAGGCCGTCGCGCATGTGACCACCGCGTATATCAGCCTCGATTACCGATTCGTCGCGGTGGCCGTGTACTGCATCGGCATGGCGCTGTTCACGATGGTGATGGGTAACGGCTTCGCCGCATTCCCGGTGATGACGGGCGGGGTCGGCGTGCCGATTCTCGTCGGCGTGTTCCACGGCAATCCGGCGGTGATGGTCGCGATCGGGATGTTCTCGGGCTACTGCGGCACGCTGATGACGCCGATGGCCGCGAACTTCAATATGGTGCCGGCCGCGCTGCTGGAGTTGCCCGATAAGAATGCGGTGATCAAGGTGCAGGTTCCGACCGCGCTGACGCTGCTGGTGATCAATATCTTTTTGTTGAATTTCTTGATGTTTTTGTAGGGGTTTTCTTTGGTCCGGGGTCGGTGTTGTTGGATCGGGGAGCGCCGGCCGCGCTCGGGTGGTTCATCGCCTGAGCGCGGCCGGCGTTGACTCAATGGTGGTTGGTATGGCGCAAACGGCTAATCATTGCCCAGCACGTGGTGATGAATATCAGAGACAGGATGAAACTGATCATCAGCACTGTTCCCAGCATGATGTCCAGGTGAGTCTCACAGCCGTACGAATCGAGTGCTTTATAAAGGGGCATAAAAATAAAGTCATGGGCTAGATCGCTGGCAAACCACTTATAGACAATTGAGGTTCGCATAACTCCGAATGTAAAAGACAGTGTCATTACCAGTACAAGCCCGATATAGATCAGCGCTTTTTTCATTGCACCTCCACCGTGCCGTAATACCGGGTCACCGCTCCGGGGATAAATGCAGGCGGCTGTGCTTTCAGATATGAGCGCAATGCCTTGAACTGCTCACGGGAAGGCAGCGTAATGCAGCCGTCACTCTTCCCAGATCGTCCAACCGGGTGTAAGCGAAAGGCGCTACGGCGCACACCTTCTATAAAGGTCACGTCATCAATGGTTCCGTCATCGCGATACAAAGCAAACCATTCCGCGCGATGTGTGTCTGCTAACAGATCCCTGAAACCCTCTCCCAGCCAACCGAGATGTCCTCCGCTTTCCCGATCGAGGATGTAATACATGCCTTTGGGAATAGCACCTTTTTCCGAAACGCTCGTATAGTCTGGACTATTCATATAGCTGTCATTCCCCGAAAACGCCGAAACCCTCCCAAACCCCGGACAAACCAGCACCGACATCGGGCGTCGATTCAAGGTGAAAGTACATTTCACTGGCATCTCGTCACCCTTCCCTATTCGCCCGAATATCGACAAGCGCAGTGACCGCGCCGGCGCTTCCGCCGCGTTCGTTTTGCAACAGGTATTCGTGCTTCATGCGGACAAACGACAGGCACACCTGCTCGTGGCAACCATGGCTGCCCCCCACAGGCTCCACAACGGAGACGATCACGTCGTACATCGTGATCCTCGAATACTCGTGAGGCACGCCGCCCGCTCGCCGCATCGTGAGTCTCGCCTTCGCGATCCGCTCGCCGGTAAAGCAGTACCTCGTCAGATTCGGACTTGCACGGTCCATCAAATGAGTGAATTCGAGATCGGAGACAGTGGCCTTCGCCGCGCCTTTACCCGAGCCGGTGTGCATTGCCGATTGCTGCGCAATTCTCCAGCGCCAGCCGATTACATCGATTTCATTGAGATGAGCCGCGTCCTGCGATTCACCATCGATACCTTCGATCTTGATAAAAATGTCCTGCGCCATCCGTGAACGTCTCCTTATGAATTGCCTGCCGAATAGGCTGGACAAACCTAGCAGCGCTGGAATTCGAAAAGAACAGGACTATTCCGAAAGTTGCGGCGATCGCTTGATTTTTTGAGCGCAGTCAAACGCTGGACGGTGTGATCTGCCAGGCGTCGGACATCGTCGGCCAGATCGCGGCGGCCTCCGAAGAACAGAGCCGTGGCATCGAACAGGTTAGTCAGGCGGTCAATCAGATGGACGAAATCACGCAGCAGAACGCGGCGCTCGTCGAGCAGGCGGCAGCCGCCGCGCAGTCGCTGGAGGAGCAGGCAGGCGGGCTGACCGGTGTGGTGTCGAGCTTCAAGGTGGGCAGCGTGGGAGCGTCCGCGCCGGCGTCAATCCCGGCCTCGGCCTCAACTCGGCTCGACCACGAAACCGTGCTGCCGCAGCAGTTGCAGCACGCCTTTCGGCCCACCCAGATGCAGCGCGCCGATCGCGACGAATAGCGGTTTGTTCGGCGCGGCCAGTTGCAGCATCCGCGTGACGAAGCGGCGGTTGCGCTCGTACAGGATGCGATTGTCGATCGTCGCGGAGATGTGCTTGTCGCGCGCGAGCTTCTCCGACTTCGCGGCCGCCCATGCGGCGATCGCATCGGCATCGCCGACCCGCCACAGCCGGTGCAGCGTGCGCACGTCCTCGACGTTCTGCGCGGGCGTCTGCACCAGATCCTGCGCGAGCATCTCGCGCTGCTGCGCGAGCGACAGCCCGGTGAACGCGCGCATCTGCTGCGCAAGCGTTTCGAGCCCGACGATCTTGCCGCGCGTCTTCAGATATACGTTCTGCAATTGCGCTTCGGTGCCGTATTCGGTCTGCAGACCGGCGGACAGCGAATCGTAGGTTTCGACCACCAGCGACGCGAGCCACGGCCGCATCTTCTTGATCGCGTCGAGCGCGGCCGGATTGCCGCGCAGCCGCAGCGCGAGCTTGTGCCACAGCGGCTCGGGCAACAGACCCGGCAGGCAGTCGCGCTTGCACACGCCGTACTTCGACACGTCGTCCTGCGACACCAGCAGTTCGTCGGGAGAAAGTTCGAGCGCGAGCGTCGGCGACGCGGCCAACGCGGCGAGGATCGGCGCGCGAAAAGGCTGGCGCGCCGGATAGTCGGCCGGGTCGCCGACGTGCAGCGTGCCGAGCACATAGATCGTGGTATTGCCGCGTGTCGCGACATAGAACGGCATGCGCGCCGGCTGCTGACGCACCGGCCCGCTGGCGGTGGTGCCGGGCGCCGCGGGCGGTGCACCGGAAGGCTGCGGCGTGCCCGGAACCGCGAGCGTGGGGCGGCCTGCCTGGCCAGGCGCATTCGCCGCCGCGCCGGCCGCATGGGCGAGGTTGCAGGCGGCTATGCCGAGATACAGCAGGCAACCTGAACGGCAAGACACCGCGAACAACGCGCGTAACGAAGCGCGGGAAAACGCGCCGGCGAGGGTGCGGACGAAGGTGCCAAGGAAGGCACCAAAGAAGGCGCCAAGGAAAGCGCCAAATACACACACGCAAGCGAAACCGCCGACAAACGCGCCGGCCAGGCCGACGCCGGCACTGGCACTGGCACTGGCACTGGCACTGGCACCAACGAGCATCCCGCTCGCCGGCGCACGCGCTTTGCAGCGCCGCGCGAAGGCAGCCACGCGGCCGCCGTCACGCAAGCGGCGCGCAGGACGACGCGCCGCCACCGCATCAGGCATCCACGTCCCCCACCTCTTCGGCGCGGTGACACGAGACCTGGCGGCCATCCACTTCACGCAGCTTCGGCTCTTCGCTACGGCAACGATCGATCGCGTACGGGCAGCGCTGATGGAACGTGCAGCCCGACGGCGGATTCAGCGGCGACGGCATTTCGCCTTGCAGCTTGATCTTGATCGTGCGGTCCGCCTCGAAGATCGACGGTGTCGCCGACATCAGCGCGCGCGTGTACGGATGGCGCGGCTTCGAGAAGATGCGCTTCTTGTCGCCGAGCTCCGCGACGCCGCCGAAGTACATGACCATCACGTCGTCGGCGATATGCTCGACCACCGACAGATTGTGCGAGATGAACACGTAGCTGGTCTTGAACTGATCCTGCAGATCCATGAACAGGTTCAGGATCTGCGCCTGGATCGACACGTCGAGCGCGGACACCGGTTCGTCGGCGACGAGAATCTGCGGATCGAGGATCATCGCGCGCGCGATCGCGACACGCTGGCGCTGGCCGCCGGAGAACATATGCGGATAGCGCTTCGCATGCTCGGGCCGCAGGCCGACCGTGCGCATCATCTGCGCGATGCGTTCCGCACGCTCGGTCGCGCTCATCCGCGTATTGATCGCGAGCGGTTCGCCGAGCGTCTGCTCGACGGTCTTGCGCGGATTGAGCGACGCGAACGGGTTCTGGAACACCATCTGCACGCGCCGCCTGAGCGCGGCGATCTTCTCGTGACTCGCGCCGGCCACGTCTTCACCGTCGATCAACAGACGCCCCGCGCTGGGCGTTTCGATCATCGTCAGCTGACGCGCGAGCGTCGACTTGCCGCAACCGGATTCGCCGACCACCGCGAGCGTCTTGCCGCGCTCGAGCGCGAACGACACGCCGTTGAGCGCCTTCACCGTGCCCTGCGTGAACATTCCGCGCTTGACCGTGTAGTAGCGCGCGAGCCTGTCCGCGACCAGCACGTGATCGCCGGCGCGATTCGACTGGCGCGGCGTTTCGGGTACTGCGTTCATCGGGCGCCTCCTTGCGTGTGAACGTTGGCGTCCTTCCCGACATTCAACGGTTTGATGCAGCGCATGCGCGTGACATCCGCGTGACCCGGCAGCGGCGCGAGCGCCGGCCGCGCCTTCATGCAGTCGTCGACCACGTACTTGCAGCGCGGCGCGAACAGGCACCCCTTGGGCCGGTCGTCGCGGCCCGGCACCATGCCCGGCAACGCCGCGAGCCGCACCGCGCCCACGTTGTGCTCGGGAATCGCGGCAAGCAGCGCTTCGGTATACGGATGATGAGGCGCGGCGAAAATATCCGGCACCTCGTTCGTCTCGATCACCTCGCCAGCGTACATGACCGCGACACGCTGTGCGACTTCGGAGACCACGGCCAGATCGTGCGAAATCAGCACCAGCGCCATGCCGCGCTCCTTCTGCAGGCGCATCAGCAATTCCATGATCTGCGCCTGGATCGTCACGTCGAGCGCGGTGGTCGGTTCGTCGGCGATCAGCAGCTTCGGGTTGCAGGCGATCGCCATCGCGATCATCACACGCTGGTTCATGCCGCCCGACATCTGATGCGGAAACGCGCCGATGCGGTTCTTCGCATCCGGAATGCCGACCTGGTCGAGCAGTTCGAGCGCGCGTTTATCGAGCGCGCTGCCGCGCAGGCCTTCGTGCAGCTTCAGCACTTCCTTGATCTGATAGCCGACCGTGTAGCTCGGGTTCAGGCTCGTCAACGCGTCCTGGAACACCATCGCGATGTCCTTGCCGATGATCCGGCGGCGTTCTTTCGCGGATGCGTTCAGCAGACTCCTGCCGTCGAACGTGATTTCGTCGGCGCTGACTTTGCCGGGCGCATCGATCAGGCCCATCAGCGCCATCATCGTCACGCTCTTGCCCGAGCCCGATTCGCCGACCACGCCGAGCACTTCGCCCGGCGCGATGTCGAGATTGATGCGATCGACGGCGGGCAGACCGCCGAAGTTGACCGCCAGATTACGGATGGTGAGTAGGTTGCTCATGTTCAGGCCATCCGTTTCAGTTTGGGATCGAGCGCGTCGCGCAGCCCGTCGCCGAGCAGATTGATCGCGAGCACCGAGATCAGGATGGACAGGCCAGGCATCGTGACGATCCACCATGCGCTGTCGATGTAATCGCGCGCGGAGGCCAGCATCGCGCCCCACTCCGCCGACGGCGGTTGCACGCCGAGGCCGAGAAAGCCGAGCGCGGCGGCATCGAGAATCGCCGACGAAAAGCCCAGGGTTGCCTGCACGATCAGCGGCGCGGTGCAGTTCGGCAGCACCTGCGAGAACATCAACCGCAGCGTGCCCGCGCCCGCGACACGCGAAGCCGTCACGTACTCCTTCTGCAATTCGCCTTGCGCGGACGCACGCGTCAGACGCACATAGCCCGGCAGCGCGACGATTGCGATCGCCAGCATCGTGTTGACGAGACCCGGACCGATGATCGCGACCACCGCGACCGCGAGCAGCAGCGACGGCAGCGCGAGCAGCACGTCCATGATGCGCATGATCGGCGTGTCGGCCCATTTCTCGAAGAACGCGGCGACGAGCCCGAGCACGATGCCCGGAATCAGCGCGAGCACCACCGATACGAAGCCGATCCAGAACGACAGCCGGGCGCCGTACATCAGACGCGACAGGATGTCGCGGCCCGCTTCGTCGGTGCCGAGAATGAACTTCCAGTTGCCGCCGTCGAGCCACGCGGGTGGAATCTTGACGGAATCGCGGTACTGCTCGATCGGGCTGTGCGGCGCGATCAAGGGCGCGAAGATCGCGATGAAGATCAGCACCAGCACGACGATACCGGCGCCGACCGCGCCGCGGTTGCGCGAAAAGTTCGCCCAGAATTCGCGCGCCGCGAGCGCGCGGCCGCTTGGGGGGGTGACCGCCTGGGGGACGGTGTTTTGAATATCAGCCATCATGCCTCCCGCCGAGCCGCGGCAAGGGAGGCATGCCCCCCTCGGGGGGCAGCGAACGTAAGTGAGCGTGGGAGTCGTACATGCGTTTTACCTCGTATGGCGGATGCGTGGGTTGAGCACGCCGTACAACAGATCGACGACGAGGTTCACGACGATCACGAGCGTCGCGATCAGCAGGATGCCGCCCTGCACGACCGGATAATCGCGCCGGCCGATCGCGTCGATCAGCCATTTGCCGATGCCCGGCCACGAAAACAGCGTTTCGGTCAGCACCGCGCCCGCAAGCAGCGTGCCGACCTGCAAGCCGATCACGGTGACCACCGGAATCAGCGCATTGCGCAACGCATGCACGACGATCACGCGACCCGGCGACAAACCCTTCGCCCGCGCGGTGCGGATATAGTCCTCGCGCAGCACTTCGAGCATCGACGAGCGGGTCATCCGCGCGACCACCGCGAGCGGAATCGTGCCGAGCACGATCGCCGGCAGGATCAGATGGCTCAGCGCGGATTTGAACGCGCCTTCGTCGGTGGACATCAGCGAGTCGATCAGCATGAAGCCGGTCACGTGCGGAATGTCGTATTCGACCGCGATGCGCCCCGACACCGGGGTCCAGCCGAGCTTGACCGAGAACACCATGATCAGGATCAAGCCCCACCAGAAGATCGGCATCGAGTAGCCGGTCAGCGCGGTGCCCATCACGCCGTGATCGACGACCGTGCCGCGCCTCAATGCGGCGAACACGCCGGCCGGCAAACCGACGATCAGCGCGAACAGCATCGCGCAGATCGACAGTTCGACGGTGGCGGGAAAGCGTGCGAGGAATTCGCCCATCACGCTGGTATTGGTGATGATCGAGGTGCCGATGTCGCCGTGCAGCGCGCGGCCGATGTAGTGGACATACTGCATCGGCAGCGGCTCGTCGAGCCCGAGGCGGTGCATCGCGGCGGCATGCATCGCCGGATCGACGCCGCGCTCGCCCATCATCACTTCGATGGGGTCGCCCGGAATCAGGTGAATCAGCGCGAACGCGAGGATCGTGATGCCGATGAACGTCGGTATCACCATGCCGATGCGTCGCAAAACGAAGCGGAACATAGCTCGCTCCCATGGTACTGGTGATGAAAAAACGCAACCGGCGACGAGGGCTCGTGACCCCGGTCGCCGGACATTTCGACCAGTTTTCTAACCGTGCGAAAAATGTACTGTACTGCGGCGTACTGTATTGCGGCGGATTGTGCGAACTTTACGAATACTCGACCGGATTACTTGACGCTGACGCCGTCGAAGCGCGCATAGCCAAGCGGTTCGATGCGCATATCGACCACCTTCTTGCTGACCGGCTGATAGACGGTCGAGTGGGCGATCGGCGAGAACGGCAGTTGCTGCGCGAAGATCTGCTGCGCGTCGCCGTAGATCTTCGTGCGCGCGGCGACGTCGGAGGTCGTGCGGCCCTTCTGGATCAGATCGTCGAACGGCTTGTAGCACCACTTCGAGAAGTTGTTGCCGTTGATCGCATCGCAGCCGAGCAGCGTGCCGAGCCAGTTGTCCGGATCGCCGTTGTCGCCGGTCCAGCCGATCAGCATCGAATCATCCTCGCCCGCGTGCGCGCGCTTGATGTACTCGCCCCACTCATACGTGACGATCTTCGCCTTCACGCCGACCTTGGCCCAATCGGCCTGGATCATTTCCGCCATCAGACGCGCGTTCGGGTTGTATGCGCGCTGCACCGGCATTGCCCACAGCGTGATGTCGAAACCGTTCGGGAAGCCGGCCTTCGCGAGCAGATCCTTCGCCTTCGCCGAATCGTACGGCGCGGCCTTCAGGCCCTTGAAGAACGACCATTGGGTCGGCGGCATCGGGTTCGTCGCCAGCTGACCCGCGCCCTGGTAGACCGAGTCGATGATCGCCTTCTTGTTGATCGCCATGTCGAGCGCTTCCCGCACTTCGACCTTGTCGAGCGGCTTGTGCGTGACGTTGTACGCGAGGTAGCCGAGGTTGAAGCCCGGCTGCGACGGCATGTCGATATTCGGCTCAGCCTTCAGCGGCGCGATATCGGCCGGGCGCGGATAGGTCATCACCTGGCATTCGTCGCGCTTGATCTTCTGCACGCGCACGCCGGCATCCGGTGTGATCGAGAAGATCAGCTTCGAGATCTTCACCGCGTTCGGCTTCCAGTATTCCGGGTTGCCGTCGAAGCGGATCGTCGCGTCCTTCGTGTAGCTGCGGAAGATGAACGGACCGGTGCCGACCGGGAACTGGTTGATGTCGGCGGCCTTGCCGGCCTTCATCAACTGATCCGCGTATTCGGCCGACAGGATCGACGCGTATTCCATCGCCAGATTCTGGATGAACGGCGCGTTGACTTCCTTCAGCGTGAACTTGACCGTGTACGGGTCGACTTTCTCGACGCTCGTGATCAGCTTGTCGAGACCCATGTCGGTGAAGTACGGGAACTGCACCGGGTACGCCTTGCGGAACGGCTGATTCGGATCCAGCATGCGCTGGAAGGTGAAGACGACGTCATCCGCATTGAATTCGCGGGTCGGCTTGAAGAACGACGTGGTCTGGAACTTCACGCCATGACGCAGATGGAACGTGTAGGTCTTGCCGTCGGGCGACACCTCCCACTTTTCGGCGAGGCCCGGTTCGACTTTCGTGCCGCCACGTTCGAATTCGACGAGGCGGTTATAGACGGTGAACGTGTTGGCCGTGAAGTCGACGCCCGTCGTGTATTGGGCCGGATCGAAACCCGCGGGGCTGCCTTCTGAGCAGTACACGAGTGTCTTGTTCGGGATCCCCTGCGCATGAGCGCCGCTCGCGCCGATCAGGGATGCCGCTGCGGCAGCGACGAGCGTGGTCCTACGCGCGACGCGCAACAGTTTGTTTTGCTTCATGTTTCCTCCAGGTTCAAGGCCGGCTTGCGCCAGCGTAGCCGGATATTACTTGAGCTTGGCTCACACCACCAAGCGGAGGAAATTCCCTCAGTTGACTATTGAAGACGTTTTTGCGCAGGTGTCAAACCGCCCGCCGGCACGGGCCCGCACGGGCGGTTTGCGTCGACGGGCAGCACAAGCGCCGCAAAACCGGCGCCGCCCGTGCTTATTTGAGTCCAACTCCCATGAATTGCGTCGGGCCGAACGGATCGATCTTGAACCCCACGACGTTCTTGCTGATCGGCTGAGACACGGTCGAGTGAGCAATCGGCGTGAACGGTACCTGATCCTTGAAGATTTCCTGAGCCTGGGTGTACGCCTTGGTGCGATCGGCCATGTTCGTGGTGCTGCGGCCTTGCTTGATCAGGTCGTCGTAAGGTTTGTAGCACCACTTTGAAAAGTTGCTGCCGTTGACGGCGTCGCAACCGAGCAACACGCCGAGCCAGTTGTCCGGGTCGCCGTAGTCGCCGGTCCATCCAATCAGCATCGCTTCATGTTCGCCCGTATGCGCGCGGCGGATGTACTCGCCCCATTCATACGTGCCGATCTTTACCTTGACGCCGATCTTCGCCCAGTCCGATTGCAGCATTTCCGCCATCAGACGCGCGTTCGGGTTGTACGGCCGCTGCACCGGCATCGCCCACAGCGTCAGGTCGAAGCCGTCCGGATAGCCCGCCTCCTTCAGCAGCGCTTTCGCCTTGTCGAGGTCGTACGGCGCGTCTTTCAGGTTCTTGTCGTAGCCCCATTGCGTCGGCGGCATCGGATTGGTCGCCGCCTGGCCCGCGCCCTGGTAGACCGCCTCGATGATCGCCTTCTTGTTCACCGACATATCGAGCGCGCGGCGCACCAGCACGTTGTCGAGCGGCTTTTTGGTCGTGTTGTAGGCGATATAGCCGAGGTTGAAGCCCACTTCGCTCGGCATCGCGAGCGACGAATCGGCCTTCACCGCCGGGATATCGGCGGGACGCGGATACGCCATCACCTGGCACTCGCCGCGTTTCAGCTTTTGCAGCCGCACCGCCGGATCGACCGTAATCGAGAAGAGCAGCTTGCCGACCTTCACGATGCCCGGCTTCCAATAGTCGGGATTGCCGTCGAAGCGGATCGTGTCGTCCTTCGTATAGCTGCGGAAAATGAACGGGCCGGTGCCGACCGGATACTGGTTGATATCGGATGCCTTGCCCGCCTTCAGCAACTGGTCCGCATATTCCGCCGACAGGATCGACGCGAACGGCATCGCGATCTGCTGCAGGAACGGCGCGTCGACCTCCTTCAGCGTGAAGCGCACCGTGTACGGGTCGATCTTTTCGATTTTCGCGATGTTTTTGGCGAGACCGAGGTCGCTGAAGTACGGGAAATTGACCGGATACGCCTTGCGGAACGCATTGTCGGGATCGAGCATCCGCTCGTAGGTGAACACGACGTCGTCCGCGTTGAATTCGCGGGTCGGCTTGAAAAACGATGTGGTCTGGAATTTGACGCCGTGGCGCAGGTGGAACGTATAGGTGAGGCCGTCCGGCGACACGTCCCATTTTTCGGCGAGGCCCGGTTCGATGTCGGTGCTGCCATGCGCAAATTCGACTAGCCGGTTATAGACCGTGTACGAGCCGGCGGTAAATTCGACGCTGGTCGTGTATTGAGCGGTGTCGAACCCGGCCGGACTGCCTTCGGAGCAGAACACCAGCGTCTTGTCCGGTAACGTCGCGGCCTGCGACGCAGCGGGCGCGAGACCGCTCGCGGCAACCGCGAACGCGGCGAGAGCGGGAAGGCAGAACTGGTGAAGCGAGCGCAGTCGTTGTGCCGCAGTCTTTGTTGTCACTGTCATATCGTCCTCCGCACCGCAGCCGGGTTAGCTGCGTTTCGATGATAGACAGCACAAAAATGCGCTTCAACAGGGGGTTACCACGCTATTTGAGGCGGACTCGGGCTCGGGATCATCCGTCGCGTTGAGTTTCGGGATGGACTAGTGCAACGAATTCGGCGTCAGCCCAAGGTCATCCACCGCTTTCGCCAGTCGCTTGTCCCGCGTCCAAACCGTCGTTCCCGGCTGCAAGCGCGCGGAGGCCAGCAACGATGTGTCCACGTAACCGATGCCGCGGTTGAATAGCCCTTCGCGCTCGATGAGGAACAGAGTTTCCTCGGGCGTTGCGACGAGCGCGCTCGGCAAATCGTCATCGAGGGCGATCGTGGTTCGCATGGTCACTCCTGGCAGGTCATTCGACTGTTAGGCACATATTTTAGTATCGAATGATGTCAATAATGATGGCAGCCATGCTGATCAGGCGGCATGCTTCCTGGCACAGTCGGGCTTTTGATCCAATGGCCAGACCGCCCTCTCGTTCGACAGATCAGTGTTTTCTTACACCCCGAGCCGTTCGCAGATCGCCTTCGTCGCCGCAGCCGCATTCAGCGTATAAAAGTGCAGCCCCGGCACCTTCGCGTCGACGAGCCGCCGGCACAGGTCCGTCACCACGTCGAGCCCGAACGCGCGGATCGATTCGCGATCGTCGCCGAAACTCTCGAGCCGGCGCGCGATCCAGCGCGGCACTTCGGCGCCGCACATCTCGGAAAAACGCATCAGTTGCGAGAAGTTCGTGATCGGCATGATGCCGGGCACGATCGGCACGTCGACGCCGAGCCGGCGCGCGTCGTCGACGAAACGGAAATACGCGTCCGCGTTGAAGAAATACTGCGTGATCGCCGAATTCGCGCCGGCCTTCACCTTGCGCGCGAAGTTCTCGAGATCGTGACGCGGCGAGCGCGCCTGCGGATGGTATTCCGGATAGCCGGCCACTTCGATCCAGAACCAGTCGCCGAACTCGGCGCGGATAAAGCTGACGAGCTCCGACGCGTAGCGCAGCTCGCCGACCGCGCCCATGCCGGACGGCAAATCGCCGCGCAACGCGACGATATGGCGGATGCCATGCGCGCGGTATTCGCCCAGGATCGCGCGCAGGCTTTCCTTCGACGAACCGACGCAGGACAGATGCGGCGCCGCCTCGAGTCCTTCCCCGGCGATATCGACGACGGTATCGAGCGTGCCTTGTTGCGTCGAGCCGCCCGCGCCGAACGTGACGGACACGAACTTGGGTTTGAGCGACACGAGTTGCGCGCGCGTCGCGCGCAGCTTGTCGACGCCTTCCTGCGTTTTCGGCGGGAAGAATTCGAATGAAAGTTCGATCGGATTCATATCAGAGAGGTCAACCCAAGCTGCGGTTGCCGAAAATAAGCGCGGACAGCAGCCACGACACGATGCTGTACAGAATCGAGCCGAAGAACGCCGACCAGAAACCCGACACCTCGAAGCCCTTCAGCAGCGACGCGCACAGCCAGAAGCACAGCGCATTGACGACGAGGATGAACAGCCCGAGCGTGAGAATCGTGACGGGAAGCGTCAGCAGGATCAGCACCGGACGCAGCACCGTATTGATGAGGCCGAGCACGATCGCGACGATCAGCGCGGTGCCGAAGCTGCGGATGTGGATCGACGGAACGAGGTAGGTGATGATCAGCAGCGCGAGCGCGTTGATGAGCCAGGTCAGCAGCACGGTCATGTAGAGCTCCTTGTAAGCACCTGTGCGGGCAGGATGTCCATTAAACGAAAAACGGCGCCGGCGAACAAAGCGGCGCATTGCGCGCCGCCCCGTGATCAGACCGCCATGGTTTTTACTTGTACCGCCGCCCGCCCGCGAGCCCGAGCGCGCCGTTGCACGTATCAGGCCCGGCGAGGCGCGTGCTTAGTAGCGGTAGTGGTTCGGCTTGAACGGACCGTTCCTGTCGACGCCGATGTAGCCAGCCTGTGCATCCGACAGCACGGTCAGGTTCGCACCGATGCGCGCCAGATGCAGACGCGCGACCTTCTCGTCCAGATGCTTCGGCAGCACGTACACCTTGTTCTCGTACTTCGCGCCTTGCGTGAACAGTTCGATCTGCGCGAGCGTCTGGTTCGTGAACGAGTTCGACATCACGAACGACGGGTGGCCGGTCGCGCAGCCGAGGTTCACCAGACGCCCTTCGGCCAGCAGGATCACGCGCTTGCCGTCCGGGAAAATGATGTGGTCGACTTGCGGCTTGATGTTTTCCCACTGGTACTGGCGGGTCGACGCGACATCGATTTCCGAGTCGAAGTGGCCGATATTGCAGACGATTGCGTTATGACGCATCGCCTTCATGTGATCGTGGTTGATCACATGGTAGTTGCCGGTGGCCGTCACGAAGATATCGGCTTTATCCGCCGCGTATTCCATCGTCACGACGCGGTAGCCTTCCATGGCCGCCTGCAGCGCGCAGATCGGGTCGATTTCGGTGACCCACACGGTGGCGCCCAGACCGCGCAGCGATTGCGCGCAGCCCTTGCCCACGTCGCCGTAACCGGCCACGACCGCGATCTTGCCGGCGATCATCACGTCGGTCGCGCGCTTGATGCCGTCGACCAGCGACTCGCGGCAGCCATACAGGTTGTCGAACTTCGACTTCGTGACCGAGTCGTTGACGTTGATCGCCGGGAACGGCAGACGGCCTTCCTTTTCCATCTGGTACAGGCGGTGCACGCCGGTCGTGGTTTCTTCGGTCACGCCCTTGATGTGCGCGAGGCGCGTCGAGTACCACACCGGATCGGCGTCGAGGTGCCTGGCGATCGACTTGTACAGCGCGACTTCTTCCTCGTTGGTCGGTTTGGCGATCACCGAGCGGTCCTTCTCGGCCTTCGAGCCGAGGATCAGCAGCAGCGTTGCGTCGCCGCCGTCGTCGAGGATCATGTTGGCGAATTCGCCGTTCGGCCATTCGAAGATGCGGTGCGAGAACTCCCAGTATTCGTCGAGCGATTCGCCCTTGAATGCGAACACCGGCGTGCCGGCCTGCGCGATCGCGGCGGCGGCGTGGTCCTGGGTCGAGAAGATGTTGCACGAGGCCCAGCGCACGTCCGCGCCGAGCGCGGTCAGCGTTTCGATCAGCACGCCGGTCTGGATCGTCATGTGCAGCGAACCGGCAACGCGCGCGCCCTTCAGCGGCTGTTGCGCCTTGTACTCTTCGCGCGTTTGCATGAGGCCGGGCATTTCGGTCTCGGCGATCGTGAGTTCCTTGCGGCCCCACGAGGCGAGCGACATATCGGCAACGACGTAATCCTGGTTTTGGGAATCGATAACTGCGGCGTTCATCACGCCCTCCTTTCTAAGTAATGACTAGAAATGTGACGTGAGCGCGGTTCGATGCGGGGGATCGGCGCGCATGGCGCGGGCCTCGCCCTCCGATTGAAGCCTTCGAGCCTGGCGGGCGGCCGGCGAATGAAAATTCGCGGTACCCGTCGCAACGCTCCTCGAAGACGAACGGCGATTGTAGCAAATCGGCATGACGGTGGCATGCTAGGGCGAGAGCGTGCGGGTCGCGCGAAGCGCGGCGCAGTCATCACCTTTCTGAACGATTTCAACAGCCGGTCAACACGCGTTGCATCATAAATGGCGTGACTTACAATCGTCGGGATCATTCCAATCTGGAATTCTCGAGACCGGGATCATGGAACTCCGAGCGCTGCGCTATTTCGTCGAAGTGGTCCGTCAACAGAGCTTCACCGTCGCCGCCGAGCAGATGTTCGTCACGCAGCCGACCATCAGCAAGATGGTCAAATCGCTCGAAGACGAAATCGGCTCACCGCTGCTGCTGCGCGACGGCCGGCAGATGGTGCTCACCGACGTCGGCCGGATCGTTTATCAGCGCGGCCAGGACGTGCTCGCCGCGCATGCGCAATTGCAGGCCGAACTGAACGATCTCGACACGCTCGGGCGCGGCGAACTGACGATCGGCATTCCGCCGATGGGCGGAGCGCTGTTCACACCGGCGATCGCCGCATTCCGCCAACGCTATCCGAAGATCGAGCTGAAGCTGTTCGAGCAGGGGTCGCGCGCGATCGAAGCCGCGCTGATCGGTGGCGAACTGGAACTCGGTGGCGTGCTGCAACCGGTCGATCCCGCCGATATCGACGTGCTGCCGATCAGCCGTCACGTGCTGTGGCTCGTCGCGCGCACCGGTTCGCGTTGGGACGGGTTGCGCGAAGTGCCGCTCGCGCAGCTCGCGAACGAGCCATTCGTGTTCTACGGCGAAAGTCTCGCGCTGAACGACGTCGTGTTGAACGCGTGCCGCGCCGCGGGCTTCGCGCCGGCGATCGTCGGGCGCAGCGGCCATTGGGATTTCATCGCGGCGCTGGTGCTGGCCGGTGTCGGCATCGCGCTATTGCCCGCGCCTTATTGCCGGCGGCTCGATCCCGCGAAGTTCACCTGCCGGCCGGTCGTCGAGCCGGAGATTTCGTGGGAAATGGCGATCGGCTGGCGCCGCAACGGCTATCTGTCGCATGCGGCGCGCGCGTGGCTCGACGTCGCACGCGAAACGCTGCCAACCCAGGCCAGCGACGATTTCATGCTCGGGCCGGGGATCGGCTTCAATGGGATCGCGGAGCCGGAGGGGGCGCCGGCGCGCACACGATCGGACGGGTGAAATCGGGCGGCTGGGTTATCGCATCAACATACTGGCCCGCACCGCCATTGCGCGCGCGTCCTTTGCACCGTTTCCGCGCCGTTTCCACATTGTTTCCGCATTGTTTCCACCACCCGCGCGCCCGCCCGCCACGTCGCCGCGATCAACGCCGCGGCGCGCTCGCCAAGCCCGCTTCGGCAGAGAACGATTCCTCTAAACGCGGGCGCCGCCACACCCCTATGATGAAATACGCGCGTCGTCTTTTTCGGCCCGCGGCGCTGCACCCGGCGATCGAACGGAACTGAAAAACGCATCGTCGATCGCCCCGCTAAACCGGCGCACAATGACAAGGCAACGGAGACAGCAGATGGAACAGCACGGCTTCGGTCAGACTCACGAGGTGACGAATCAGGCGCCGCCGCTCGCGGACTACAACCTGTTCGCCAGCGATCCCGCGTTGTGCGCCGCTGTCGAACGCGACGGCGCGTTGTGGCGTCGCGATGCGCTGCTGCGGCATGGCGCGGCGCTCACGGCGCCGGAAACACTCGCGCTCGCCGACCTCGCGAACCGTCACACGCCCGAGCTGATCACGCACAGCCCGCGTGGCGAGCGCATCGATGCGCTCGAGTTTCATCCCGCGTGGCACGAACTGCTCGCGCTGCTGCGCCGCGAAGGCCTGCACGCACTGCCGTTTTCCGATCCACAGCATGGCGCGATGGTCGCGCGCTGCGCCGGCTATTTTCTGCACGCGCAGATCGAATCCGGCTCGCTGTGTCCGCTGACGATGACCTTCGCGAGCATCCCCGTCCTGCAACAGGAAGCGGCGCTGTTCGAGACGCTGCGCGCCCAGTTGTACGCGCGCGAGCACGATCCGCGCGACGTGCCGCTCACGCGCAAACGCTCGGCGATGATCGGCATGGGCATGACCGAAAAGCAGGGCGGCTCGGACGTGCGCAGCAACCAGACGCGCGCGCACGCCATCGACGCCGGCGGTCGCGGCGGCGCCTACCGGCTCGTCGGTCACAAATGGTTTTTCTCGGCACCGCAGTGCGACGCGCATCTCGTGCTCGCGCGCACCGACACGCACGAAGGTCTGTCGTGTTTTTTCGTGCCGCGTTTCGCGCCGGACGGCAGCAAGAATGCGGTGCAGATCCAGCGGTTGAAGGACAAGCTCGGCAATCGCTCGAACGCGAGCAGCGAGGTCGAATTTCTCGACGCGTACGGCATCCTGATCGGCGACGAAGGACGCGGGGTGCCGACCATCATCGAAATGGCGAACTACACGCGGCTCGATTGCGTGATCGGCAGCGCCGCGCTGATGCGCGCGGCGCTCGTGCAGGCGATCCATCACGCGCGGCATCGCAGCGCCTTCGGCCGCCATCTCGCCGAGCAGCCGCTGATGCGCAATGTGCTCGCCGATCTCGCGCTCGAATCGGAAGCGGCGACCGTCCTGTTCATGCGTCTCGCGCGCGCGTTCGAGGCGTCGTCGGACACCGCCGCCGCGCCCGCCGAACGCGCGTGGCGGCGCATCGTTACGCCGGCCGCGAAGTACTGGGTCTGCAAGCGCGCGCTCGAATTCACCGGTGAGGCGATGGAAGTCTGGGGCGGCAACGGTTACGTCGAAACCGCGCCGATGGCGCGCTTCTATCGCGAAGCGCCGGTCAATTCGATCTGGGAAGGCTCCGGCAACGTGATGTGTCTCGACGTGCTGCGCGCGATGGAACGCGAGCCACAAGCCGCGCAGGCGTTGTTCGCCGCGTGGCGGGAAACCGCGCACGCGCATCCGGCGCTGGCGGCGGCGCTCGCGAAGCTCGCCGCGACGCTGAACGGACCGGCGCAGCAACGCGAAGCGTCGGCGCGGCGCATCGCGCAGCAGATCGTGCTGATCGCGCAGGCGACGCTGCTCGCGCAACACGCGCCGGCCGACGTCGCCGATGCGTTCATCGCGACGCGTCTTGGCGATGGCTGCGGCGAAAGCGGCCGGGTGTACGGCACGCTGCCCGCCACGTTTGATCATGCGGCGATTATCGAGCGGGCGTTTGCTGCGTGAATTTGAGGTTTTGAGGGGCCCTGTGCAGGGCGGGGCTTTTTTTGTTGGTTTTGCTTTTTCTTATTTTTTGTTTTTTTCTCTGTTCTTTTTTGGCCTTTTCTTGATTTGCTTCTGGTCTATTAGCGTTGCCCCTGTGCGGGGCGGCACCTACTTTCTTTGCGGCTGCAAAGAAAGTAGGCAAAGAAAGCAGCTTCACCCCGCAAACTCTTAAGCGGGTCCCCTGGCTCGGAGGGGGCAGTGGTGCATCTGGAATCCGTGCTCCCGCACACTCCGCCCCCGTGACAAGGCCGTCATCCGCACCCACTCCGCACTACGTGCGTCGCGGACGGGTCTGCCAGGAGAACCGGCAGGGGTTTTCGCGCAGCGGGGGCCATCGGCTTCGCCTCGGCGAAGCGCCGAAACAACCGGGGGTTTTTGGACGGGGTTTCGGCGCGCGTAGCGCCGCCGGAAGAATGACGGCCTTGTCACTACCGTTGAAGGTGCGGGGGCACGGATTCCAGATGCACCACT
>Ga0153956_1000232_pt1 | contig 68346 bp, 65 predicted proteins | sample TSFL040MetaG_FD_104704 | JGI IMG/M metagenome (GOLD analysis project Ga0153956, IMG submission 104704) | Attine ant fungus gardens microbial communities from Florida, USA - TSFL040 MetaG | ecosystem: Host-associated > Fungi > Mycelium > Unclassified | place: USA: Florida, Wekiwa Springs...
CGGGAGCTCAAGGCGAAGAGGTGATCCAGCAATTGTGGAGAGCTGTCCGCGGGCGCAGGCGGGTTCACGATGGCCGACGATATTGGGCTGAGGCCACCGATGATGGCCTCGTCGTACTGAGGTAAATCCCACCGACCTATCCCTTCCGATATATGCGCTTGCGGCCAGATCGGAACATTCTTTTTCCGCGACGTAAACCATTTGAACGAAATCGTTTCCTGCTCCGAATGCGGAACTCCCGTTCAAGTACATCCGGACTACGATGCGATGGAGGCGGAAGAAACTCTCGACGGGCCGCACGATCAAGCTACCGTTTAAGACATCATCTTGCGACCGCGACCTATCGTTCACCTCTCCTTCTCGCGAGATCGGCTTCCCGATCGGCAATCCGTTGCGAAAACCACGCGTCCACCTCGGATGCGATCCACCGGTTTGTTCCGGCGCCAAGTTTGATCGGCGCTGGGAAGCGGCCCTGTTTTATCAGCCTCGATATGTGCTGCCGAGTGAACGGTATCCCCCGCGCCGCCAGGTCAGTATACGCCAGAAAGCGCTCGTCCGTTGAACCGCGTTCCCGAGAGCCGGCGCGTCTGCCAAGATCGTCAGGCATTGCTCTCTGCCCACCAATGCGGGGTCAATTCGCTCGTAAGCGACTTGATCGACCCTGCTGCGATCAGGTCCACGCATTCGCGTTCAAGTTGCGCGGTATCCGCATGCAATATGTGGCGCGGGACAGGCATCCCCGATGCGACGAACAGGATCGCCAGCGAAATGTGCGCGGTCGGTAGCCTGAGAAGCATTGCCCCGTGGAGATGGTCTTCGAGCTTCGCTGCGGGATTGCCCGCCTCGATCTCACGCATCCAGCGCCCGCTCACGCACAGGGCGCGGGCGAACTCTTCTTGCGTAATGTGACGCCGGCGGCGCTCATCCCGGATCATCTCGCCGGAAACCTTCTTGATGAGACGCAAGCCGGATAAATCGGCAGAAACCAGGCGGTCAAAGCAGGGCATGCGGTTGTCCCCTTGGAGAACATTATCGCCACTATCGCCCAGCAGATTATATTTACCCTCAAATCATAATCTCAAGCTGAGATGCTGCCAGAATCGTCTGCAAACCTGTATTGAATATGAAACTAGACAATTAACTCATAATACCATCAAGATTGTTCAAGATGTATCGATATTGCGCCTTTCAGGGCGAAATGACGGCATGACTCGCCTTCTATCGGAATTACAGAACTTTGCGGGATTTCGACAAAAGCGCGGCGCTTCTTACAATATTGCCAACCATCGGAAGTTAACTTCCTACTCGCGTTGCGCGATCATTTTTTTGCTTTCATGCACAGGTCGTCGCCGGACGGACAGTTCGAATCGTCCTTCCCGGTTCTGACACCACCTTCATCGAATTCGGCGCCCAGGCGTCGAAACAGGGAGCTTTGCATGAACAAGCCGATTCCCGGCGCGATCGCGCTCGCCCTGGTGACAGGCGCCATTCCGGTCCCGTCCCATGCCTGCGTTCCGCCTGCCGCGCAGGCGCAGCCCGAGCCACGCCAGATCACCGAGACCCCGGAGGGGTTCGTCATCACGACCCGGCACGTCGAGGCACCGGCGAGCAAGCCTGCGCCCGAGTTGATCCGGATCGGCGCGACCTGGCATCTCGATGCGAAGATGCTGGATTGCTGCTGCGGCAAGGAGAACGCCGATGCATGGCACTAAGCTCCTTCTCGCAGCGTCGGCGCTCGCAATCTTCAGCACCCCTGTAGTGGCGCAGACCGCTGCGGACAGCCTCGAGGTGAAGCTGCGCGGCGACCTCAAGAAAATTCTCGATGGTCAGACATTGCTCGGCGACCGGGTCACCGCGATCGAGGAAGGCAAGATCGTTCCGGGCGGCGAGAAGGGGGATGGCACCGACCTTCCTCCCGCGCTTCCGAACACCGGCCCGGCCTTCCCCCCTTCCCCCTCCACGGGCGACGCCGCCTCCCTGCCGCCCGAACCGCCCGCCATTCCCTCCGCGCCACCCGCGCCCCGCGCCCCGCCCGTCGAAAAGACGGTGGGCGCGATCGGCGCGGCCACCGGCGCTGTGGCCGCGGGCGACAAACCGGGGGACGCCAAAAAAAAGAATCGGACGATCTATTTACCGCCTGGTTTCATGAAGGCCCGGCTGCTGACGGGGATCGACGCGCTCGCGAGCCGCGACGCGACCTCGAACCCGGAGCCGTTGATCGCTCGCGTGCAGGCTCCGGCCGTGCTTCCCAATGACGTCAAGGCGAACCTCGCCGGATGCTTCGTCATCGGCAATGCCACGGGATCGCTCGCCAAGGAACGAGTCGAGGTCCAGCTCGTCTCACTGTCCTGCGTCGACTTCGACGAACGCTCGGTGGTCGATCAGCCGATCAAGGGCTTCTTCGTCGACACCGACGGCAAAAAGGGCCTGTCGGGCAAGGTGGTGACGCGCGCCGGCGCGGCGCTCGCCCGTTCCTTCATCGCCGGCACGATCAGCGGCATCGCCCAGACGGTCGAGACCACGACGGGCGACGTGTCGACTTCGGCGCTGGGATCGGTCCGCACGCTCGATGCAGGCGACGCCGCCAAAGCCGGCGTCGCGGGCGGTCTCTCCCGCTCGTCCGAAAAGCTCACCGACTTCTACCTCGATCTTGCTCGCCAGGCGGGTCCGATCGTCGAGGTCGGCGCCGCGAAGGATGTCGTGGTGGTGATCCAGGAGGGCGTGACCCTCGAAATCAAACCGACTGCGGGGGTGAAGTTCTGATGCGCCCGTATGATCTCTTCAGGGGAGTCCCTTCCATGTCCATCATAGCTTGTCGGCGCGCGCCACGCGCCGCCGCTCTCGCGCTCGCCTTGCCTGCCCTCGCCATGCTCGGCGGCTGCGCGACGCTCGGTTCGATCATGTCGCCCTATAGCGAGAAATTTAGCTGCAAGAACAGCGACCATGGCCAGTGCATCCACCCGGAGAAAGCCTATGACGACGCCGTCGCCGGCGCGACATCGCGCTCCGACCCCGCCGTCACCCGCGACAAATCCCTGCTGCGCGATGCGCGCACTGCGGCCGACCGTGGCAGCAGCGGCGGTCGATCTGGCCGCCAAGCAACCGGGACGGCTTATGCCGGATATCGGGAAAGCGTCTATCGCGAGCTTCAGGGGCTGATCGACCAGCCCGCGACGCCGATGCTCAAGCCCCCGCGCACGGTCCGCACGCTGATCCTGCCCTATGCCGACCAGCATCGCCCCGACCGGCTCTATATGCCGCGCTACGTGTTCTCGATCCTCGAGCGCCCGCAGTGGGTGGTCGGAGACTATCTTGCCGCGCCGCAAGCCTCGTCGGTCAACGTGCCGATCCTCGACCAGACGCGGGAACGGCCCGCTGACCGGGAGGACCGCCCGTGAGCGCGCTCGTCGACCAGCGCGATGGGATGACGGTAGCGCGGCTGCGCCAGAGCGTCTCGCGCGACAGCTATTCGGATTTCCTGCCGCTTGTTGCCTGGGTCGAGGAGGAAGGTGCGTTCCTCACCATCGACGATGGCTGGGGCTATGCCTGGGAACTGGTGCCATCCGCCTATATGTTCGCCCATGTCCATGAGGCCCTGCTGGGGCTGCTCAATATCCATTTCCCCGAAGGCACAGTCCTCCAGCTTCACAGCTTCGCGGACCCATTGATCGACGATGCGCTCGACGCCTTTCTCGATCTCAAGACCCGCCCCGATCCGCTGATCCAGGCGTCGGCCCGGCGCACCGCCGACTATATGCGTGCGGGCACGGAGGGGCTGAAGGCGCTGCACGGCATCCCCGTCCGCAATTTCCGGACGTTCCTGTCGGTGAAGACCCGGCAGCCGATGGATCATGATCTCAAGCGCCAGATCGAGGAGCAGCTTGCCAAGCTCGGCATCAGCCGCCTCGCCCCCGAAGAGGTGATCTCTTTCTATCGCCGGATTTTCAACGGCGTGTTCACGCCCGCGCCCGGCGTCTTCTCGCAGGGCGAGCGCAACCGCGCGGTCCCGGTCCGCAAGCAGATCATCGATGCCGGGCCGGCGTTCGAGTTCGCCGGGCCGGAAGTTTTTCTCGGCGACCAGGTCGCCCGCTGCCTGACACCGAAATCGCCGCCGCGCCGGATCACCGCCGAGCGCGCCAATCGCCTGACCGGCGGCATGCGCGGCAGTTCGGAGGATAGCGACCAGATCGGCGGGCCGTTGGCATCGCGCACGATCCGGTCGCTGCCGCACTCGCCGCACACCGGCTTGAGCGAAGGCGGCGGCGGGACGCAGGCCACCCAGGCGCAGAGATCGCCGCTTTCCGCCGAGCAGGTCTGGCAGGTCGTGGAATCATAGACGCCGCCAAGCTCCCAGTGCTGCGTGGCGTCATTCCATTGGGCGCTGGCATCGCGCATGAGGTCGGCGCTGCCGCAGCGATTGCATACCGGCGTCACCGCCGGCTTTGCCGGGGCGTCCGGACGGTCCGCAATCCGGGCATAGGCTGCGCTATAGGCGACGGGATCGGCGGCCATGCCGACGGCGTTCACGGCGATGGCGCAGCGGCGACGCGCGTCTTCGGTCTCGAAATCGCCAAGGCGCAGCACCGCAATCTCGTGATAGGCGCGCGCAAGGGCTTCTGCGTCGCCGAGCACGATGTCGGCGAGCGCGGCCAGATGGCTGATACGCATGTCAATTCTCCGATCAGAGGGGAAAGGGAGGCGTCCGGTCAGGCGACCAGGACGAGCACATCGTCGTCGTTCGCCGGCGGCGCCGGCTGGATGCGGAACGGCTGGAACGGATTGCTGGTGCGCACGACAAATTGCTTGCGCCCCGTGGTCTCGCCCAATCGGATCGCAAGCCTATAGGCGTTCTCGAACGTGGCCAGCGTGCCCGGCGGCGAAAACGGGTCGGTCATGTCGGCCTCCTCGCGCGTTTGCGACGGGTCCCGGACGATGCGGCAACCGCGCCGGGTCCCTCGCTCGCGGGATCGATGGCGCTTTGCGGACCGCCGGGCACGTCGGGCGGCAAATAGGCCTCATAGGGATTGCCGTCGGCGAGATGGCCGAAGGGCGTCATGACATAGGCGCCCTTGTCGCGGCCGACCGCACAGAGAACGTAGCGCGGCTCGCCGGTGACGGCGTCGTTGCATTCCATCAGCGCGAGCGCCTTGTCGGCGGCGGCGCGCAGCAGCGTCTGGAAATTGGTCCGGAAATGTTCTGGAATGGCCATCACACGCGCTCCACACATTCGATGGTGAAGCGGAACGCAGTGCCATCGTCGAGCAGGAGGCAGATCGCCGCGGAAATCTCGTTGCCGACGGTCGCGATGCTTTCGACATCGGCGGACGTGCCGAACGTCTCGGAGAGGATATGCGGTGGCCGGTCTTCCGGATGGTCGCCGGCGCGTTCGCACTTTTCCATATGGGTTTCGATGAGTTCGGTGATGAAGGCCGCCACCGTGGAGGGCCGGGTCTGCGGACGCTCATCCTCATCGGCGGTCGGCGCCAGATCCCGCAGGATCGGAGTCAGGGCATCGTTGATCTGGACCAGCAGGTCCGACCGGCGGTCGGCGGTCAGCCCGTCGAGCAGGCGGTCGGAGATCAGGTTGTTGACCGCATGGGTCGCGTCGTCGACCAGTCTGTCGATTTCATCTTCGTTCATGGCGGCGGTTCCTTGTCGGCATGCGAAACGACCGGACGATCATGAGATCGCCCGGCCCATCGGATCGGTGGAAAGACTGTCAGGCGGCGGCGGGAAGCGGCCCCGGATCGTTGGCAGCGAAGGCGACGTCGATGGTGCCGTCGCTCGCGGCCACGCTGATCGATCGCCCTTTCGGCACCAGCCAGGTCACATGCTCGACCATGGCGTCGCGCACGCGGGCGAGCAGCGCGGCATCCTCGCCGAGCAGGAGATTGTTCGCGATGAAGCGCGCTTCGATCTCGAACCTCGCCTGCTGGGTGTGACAGCTATCCGCGTCGCTATCATCGTCGGGACAGAAGCACGCCTGATCCAGCAGCCAGGCGAGATCCGAAGGCTCGATCTGGCAATCCGGTGCGAGGAGGATCACCGTCTCGTCCAGCCCTGCCCAGAGGTCCTGGGGTACGATCACCACATCGGCAGGCAGCTCGATCACCTCGAAGGTGGCCAGCGGATCGCCGGAGCCTTGCAGGGTGAGTTCGAGAGTCAACCCATCGACGGGTCCGGAGGTCAGGTCGTCGGGAATGTCCCGCTCGCCGTCATAGTCGATCCGCTCCTCACCGCGCGCGATCCGGAAATTGGGCGCGAAGACGCGTGGGAGTGCATCATACCAGGCATAACCCGCAAAGTCGTCGACCGACCGGACCGGCCTTGCCGCGTGGATGCCGCCTGTCCCGATCGCCCGGCCCATGCATTGCTCGACATGGGCGAACGCATCGGGCAGCAGGATCATCGCTTCGCCCGCGACCCGGTCGCCTTGCATGATACCGTCGACCTCGGCGGTGCGCGGCAACCAGGCGTTGAGCCATGGCGAGGCTTCCGGGAGCGAGATGCCAAGATCGCGCGCACGCCGCCACTTGGCGAACGGCAGACGATGATGCCCCTGTCGGGCGATGGTCCGGTAGATCGCCGCCTCGCAGGCTTCGCGCAAGGCCGCGAGCGCCGCGTTCTGGATCACCTCCTTGCGGGCCGGGAGCACGAGTTGGAGATCGGGCGCATCGACGATGTCGACCCGGACGTCCCAGCCGTTTCCGCCCTCGATGTCATGGACGTCGGGCAGCTTGCACGGAACGGTCAGCCCGTGGAAGTTGATGTGGAGGTTGTCGATCTTGGCATTGGCCTTGAAGATGCCGATCCGGCACCCGTTCCACTCCTCGATACGCTCGGCCTGCTGCAGGAAGCTCGATCGGGTCTGGGTCGTCCCGTCGAAACTGACCGGGAGCGGATAATAGCGCGCCGCATTCTTGACGGCCTGATCCAGCGAGGGCGCCCAGGCGTCGGGCAGGTCGATGTCGATTTCCGTGCCCAGCGCTAGCTCGGCGGTGGTGAGGTCGAGCGGCTGGCTGGTTTCCCAGGCGTCTGGCGGGATCGTCACCTGCCAGGCGTCGGCACTGTCGGCAGGCCGCGAACGAACCGTCACATGCCGGCCCGCGAGGCTGAATACGCCCATCCCTGCCGGATCTTCCGAGCGGGCGACGTTGCCGTCCCAGCCGGAATCGCCCAGCGTCACGAACTTGGCCGGATCGGCAATGCCGCGCCCGTCGTCGCGGATGCGCAAAACCGGGCCGCGATCGGTTTCGAGCCGCTCGATCTCGACACGGGTCGCACCGGCGCGCCGGGCATTCTGGAGCAGCTCGTGCAGCACATCGGTTGAAGTGCCATTGAACAGGCGGCCGACCTTGCTGATGATCGAGGAACCGACGGCGGTTCGGATGGTGGCGGGGTATGTCATCGGGATCTCCGGATTCCGCCCCCCTTCCCCACTCCCTCCCCTCCGGGCGCGGGCGGACGGATCACCGGCTGGCCGGGATCGGACCAGTCGATATGGGCGATGATCCACGCGGGCACGAAATCCCAATCGAAGCTCATATCGTAATCGTCCTGGACGGCGGCCCAGACGATATCGACGGCTTCGACCCAGCCGATGACGGTCATCCGCATCTGCGCAGTGCCGACCGCCTCGAACGACGCGCGGATGGATAAGGCCAGCGCGAGCGAGTCCGGATCGGTGGCCGGGCTATCACGCAGGGAGAGGACCGCTTCCCAGAGGCAGGCGGCGGTTTCGAGAGCGAACTCGGAAGACGGGTCATCCATGGGGATGTCCTTTCAGGAGCAGGAGGGAGATCAGGCGGCGCGCCGTTCGCAATCCTGGCGCAGGCCGACGTCGAAGGCGGTGAGGATGTCGCAGTCCGTCGCGAGCCGGTCATAGGCCCCGGTCAGGTCGTCGATGTCGGTCCAGACGGCGGCGTCGCCCGGATCATGCTCGATCGGGATGACGGGGCGCAGGAGGTCGGCGGTCATTTCCGGGAAGATGACCCGCACGACCAGCGTCTCGATCCGCTTGGCCAGCACGCCGATATGGGCCGCGAGCGCGCCGCGTCCGGCATCGGTCAGGTCGAAGAAGCGATCGGGCGCGATCACCGGCGCGATCCGCAGGCACGGGATCGCCCCGGCGACCTTGGGCGCCTTGACGACGCAGGTTCGCACGCGGCGCTCGATGTCGACGGCATCGGCCGAGATGAGCGCGCGATACTCATAGAAGGGCAGCGTCCCCGCGATGCGGGAACGGGTCACGACGATTTCCATGATGGGTCTCCTCAGGCGACCAGCCGGGCCGGCGCGGTGTCGGGTTGGGGAAGATGAAGTTCGCGGCAGAGCTGCGCGGCGAATCGGTCGGGCTTGAGCAGGTCCTCGACGCCGGCGAAGTGATTGCGGTCCCCGCAATAGTCGCAGCGTCCCTGCACGCGGCGATAGAGAACCTCACGGCCCCGCCCAAAACAGCCGAGGCTCAGTTCGACATAGACGTCCTCGCCGTGCAGCGTGATGTCGCCGCTGACTGCGATGCCGCCGCGATTGACGCGGATGTCATAGCTATCGTCGGCCAGCCCGAGCGCATCGGCGAGACGACGCAGCGCCTTGCGGCCCTCGCTCAGGAAGACCTTCTTGGCATGGGCATCATAAGCGACGCCCTTGTGCGCGAGCTGGATCAGTGCGGATTTTCCGCGAAGATCGGCGATGGCGTCCATGCACCGGCGGCGCAGCAGCACGTCGGGACCGCCGAGCGTCGCGGCGAAGGCGCCGAGATGGCGCGCCAGCAGAATCACGGCAGGATCGCTGTCATGGGGTTTGCCGGCGTTGCGACAGTCCTCGATGGCGGTGGTGAGGCCATGGAGGCAGTTGGACAGGGTGGTCAGCGCGGACGGGTCGAGCGCCTGCTGGAACCGGAAGGCGATATCGTAGGACATGGGCGATGCTCCTGAGATCGGGCGCAATCCCACGCCCGCCCTCACCCCCCTCCCTCCCCTCCCTGCTGCGATCGCCGGTGTCAGGGCTGCGTCATCCCCACTCATATTCGGGGAGATGCTTGGTGGTGCCCGCATCCCGGTCGAGCAGCAGGTAGGTGCAGCCCTGATCGCGGGCGAAGGTCAGCGCGGCGACAAGATCGGCGGGAATCCTGTGCCGATCAGCGGGAGCCACCGGATTGGCCGACACGAACCAGCCATATTGGCTGTTGGCGACGGCGAGCGGACAATCCGTCGGGTCGGTCTGCGCCCATTCATCGAGCTGGGCGGCGGTCGCCTCGGTAATGTGGCTGTTCGAGAGCACCAGATAGCCGCCATATTCCAGTTCCTCGTGATCGATGCCGGTGACGGGATCGACACGCAGCTTGCGCAACTGGAGGCGGTCTTCCGGGTGGCGGGTAAAATAGTCCCGCGTCACCGTCGCATCATCGAGCGCGGCCGGATCGCGCGGGTCGTTGATCTCACCCCACTGGCCCCGGCAGAAGTCCGCGACCTGTGCGAGCAGGCTGCGATGGTCGATCGCCGCGAGCATCAGGATGCCGCCGCCATGCGTGATCTGCGCCATATGGAGGAAGATGGGCCAAGGCATGGCGGTCTTGCCGATCGCTGCGATGCCGGTGCCGAACTCGGCGAGCAGCGCGTGCATTTCGTCGGTGTTCGGCATGTGGGTTTCGAGCGCGGCGCGCACCCGCTCGAGCAGCGCCAGATGGTCCGATCTTGTGGTGCTCGTCATGGTGATGATCCTTCGAGCCTGGAGGAGGAAAACGTAGGCTCGCGCCCGTCAGGCGCGGTTTGCCGGTTTGAGCGCGATCAAATCGGCGAAGCGGGCGCGGACGGCGGCGGCGGCGGGGTAGAGATTACGGAGACCATGGCGCGCGAGGATCGGCGCGCGCGCGTCGGCGATCACGGCCGCTTCCGCCAGGGTCGGGACGCGCGGCGGCCATCCCTTCACAAACCGCAGGTCCGGCGGCATCGATGCTTCCAACGCGCGACGCTCGCTTGCATCGCGTTTCGCTTGGTCGATGGCGGCCGCTAGATCGGACGGTAGCGCGCCGGGCGCGACATCGGCGAGCCAGCGGGCGGGTTGGAAGGAGAAGGTTGACGCCGCTTCGATGCCGACCAAATGGCGAAAATGGTCGAGATTGGCAGGCGCGCTGGCCGACGCGGCGAGGTCGTGTAGCGAGGCCAGCACGCAAAAGCGGCAACTCAGCCGTGTCGCGCCGTGGACATGATAGGCATCGTGCAGCGGCACCCCGCCCCGCGCGTGGCAGGCGAACACGCTGTCGGCCGTCCAATCGACCAGTGGATGCCAGAGCATCATGCGCGTGCCGTAGCGGTTCCCGGGTTTGGCGAACCGGGAATCGAGCTTCGAGACCGGGGTGTTGCGCCGCCGCCGGCTCTCGTCGCGACGGATACCGATCACCGAGATGATCGTCTGCCCGCGCAGACGGCGCGCAAGGTCAGGGCCGATAACCTGCGCCTTCAGTTCCGAGGTGCAGAAGCGGAGCGAAGAGGAAGACCAGGGGCCGATCAGATGATAGGTTTCGAGCGCTTCGTAGCGCGCCTTGCCGTTTACGAACCTCTGCTCCCAGCGCGCCACCATGTCGCCCGCGCCGCGGCGCACTACGATTAGCGGCACGCCGATATGCGCGGCGATGGCTTCCACGGTCACCGGCGTCGTCTCCCATTCGGCGCGGCCAAGATCGGCGTGGACGGCGATACGGCGGTCGCGGGGGTGGCCCATGCGGTCGAGCAGGCCACTCACCGCATGGGCGGACGCGCCGCTGTCCTTGCCGCCGGAGAGATTGAAGGCGACCCACGCGCCATGGGCGAGCGCATCGCGGACGCGGGCGTTGATCGCCAGCGCCGGAAGAGCGCGATTGAACACGCCCGGCACCAAGGTGGACATGACGATTTTCCGTTCAGGGGTGAGAAGCGTTTAGGACTGCTTCGCGTCCGGCGATCGGAGCGCCTCGCTCATCAGCCAGCCCGTCGAACCGCCAATGATGTCGGTGCTGGTGACGACGAAATAGCCGCCGCCATGCTCTCCGGGCCGCAGGCGGTCGCAATAGCAGGCCCACTCGAAGCCGAACGGCAGGGCCGATGGGCAGGTCTTCTGGATCAGGTTCGCTACCGCGCGCACGTCGACCTGGTGGCCGCTGATCGACGCGACAGCACCCGGTCCGTCATCGGCAGTCCCGATCGACAGGTCCGCGTCGAACTGAGCAAAGTCGGGATCGTCCCAGAGATCGAAGAAGGCGGCGAACGGTTCGTTCTCGTCGGCGCGGATCGGGAAGGCCGCGCGAAAAGCCGCGCTGCGCTCGTTATAATAGGCTCTCGCCGCGTCCAACTCCTCGCCGGGAATTTCGCAATCGATCTCGGCGCCAGGATTCGAACCTGGGAATGGCGGCACCAAAAGCCGTCGCAGGGTGCAAACCCAGTCGACCAAATCAGACCGAGAGCCGCAGAAATCTGCGGATTTCAATGAAATACACTATTCGAAAACGCAAACCAAGAAAAAATCGGTACAGAAATCGGTACAGAACATTTTGGCTTGTAGTCGAGGGGCGTCGGTTGGGGCGTTGTGGAATGCATGGGCTGCGTGATGCCGATAATATTTTTAATGCCAGTGGGCGAAGTTTCGTGGCGCGCCTTAAGCGGCGCCATGGATAGAATGCTTCGCCAACCGAAGCTTGTCGACTGAACGAGACGGTAGGACTGGCTGAGCGATCGTCCGCGCCAATCCGCGATTTCGTAGAGCGCGTCGACTGTCATGAGCAGCGTCAGTGGGGGGCCTCGTGACCATCCACAACTCAAGGCTGCCTGAAACCGACAACTGAAGACAAAAATGGCCTATATCGATCGTGAAGGCGCTGTTGATTAGGGCGCCGACGCGGTCATCCGTTCGAGCATCGGCACATCCATCACGAACATCACGTCATCGCTTTCGGAAAGAAAAGCAGCTGGTCCGGCGCTGATCATCAGCAATTCTGTGTCCTCGGCAAAAAGCAGCGTGTCGTGCACCGCACCTTCCCGCTCCGACACATAATCGCCCTTGGCATAGGCGCCCGTCTGCGGATGGACCCCCGCCCCTTTCAGGATGAAGATCTCGGCGCTGGCAAGATGCTTGTGCCGCGGCAACACCCCGCCTTCGTCCGCCTTGATGATCACGCTGTAGCCGCCGGTTTCGGGGACTGTCTTGATGACCTTCACGCTCACCTTTGGCGCCAGCGGAAGCCAGGGAAGACTGTCCACGTGAACCGTATCGCCGCCGTCATGCACTGTTACTCTCCTTGGTCAAAAGCGGATCTTGGCGCTCAGCGCCCATTCGCGGGGTCGCGCCACTTGGCCTTCGATTTCGCCGATATTGTATTGGGCGATGCCGGAGACGAGGTAGATTTTGTTTAGCAGGTTCCGACCCGACACACTGATCATCCAGCGATCCTTGTTGCCCGCGAGCGTCAGGGCAGCATTCAGCAATGTATAGCCGTTCTGATGCAGCAGCGGTGTATTGGCGCTGTCGATGAACAAGTCGGACCGCCACGCGACATCGGCATGGGGTCGCAGGGTCAGCTCGCTCGACAAGGGCACATTGACATCGAACGAGCCGCCGAGCTGCCATTTCGAGACATTGGGCAGCGCGCTGTCGAGGCGAACACCGGAATTCAGTGCGCGCTGGGTCAGGAGGTCGTAGCCCGCGTCGAGGTAGCTCGCATAGGCAGCAAGAGTGACGCCGCCGCCAGGACGAAACGCCAGTTCGAGCTCCCCGCCGTTGAGCGTTGCGTCGCCGGCGTTGGTCAACGTCGGTGACGGCCCATCGACCACCGAGATCTGCATGTCCTTGTATTTCGAATGGAACGCGGCCGCGCTGAGCGTGAACCCGCCGGGGACGGTCGCCTTGAGCCCCACCTCGAACGAGTCGACGAACTCCGGGCGGAAATAAGGCACGGTCGGCGTGCCGGGCGCCAAGCGCTGCTCATAGCCCCCGCTCTTGTAGCCCTTTGAGTATGACGCATAGGTCATCACGTCTTTCGACCAGTGATAAGACAGGTTGACGTAGGGCGTGAGCTCGTTCGTCTTGAGGTCGGGCGTGGCACCGGTAACGAACGGGATGGGCGCGGCGCGGAAATCAAGGAACACGCGGTTCACCGGGTCGACCAGCACGCCGATCACCGCCTGGTTGCGCAACGTGTCATAGGACTTGCGTTCATAGGTGTACCGCAGGCCGCCGGTCAGTTCGAGGCGCGGCGTGACCTTCCAGCTGGCCTGCCCGAAGGTCGCAATCGATGTCGTGGCGAACGCACCGCCCGAGCGGAAGATCACGTCGGGAAAGGCAACGACGTTGAGCGCATCACCCTTCTCGCGCATGTAGAAGGCGCCGAGCACCCAATCCAGCGTGTTGGCCTTGCCGAGCAGCTGGATTTCCTGGGTGAATTGGGATTCGTCCTGATCGTTCTTCGTCTCGATCCCCGGGTTTGGCGTGTGATCCGAATTGCTCGCCCAGAAGGCGTCGAGCTTGCGATAGGCGGTGATCGACTTCAGCGTGAGTGCCGATGACAGATCGTAAACGATCGAACCGCTGGCACCCCAGATCTTGAGGAATGTCGTGTTCCCATAGGGGCGGCTACCCTGCGAATCGAAGATCTGGTTCGTTGTCGAATAGCCGCCCGCTGTATTGAGCAGGCCGCGGATCGACCCTTGGTCGATGCACCCCGGTCGACCGCTGTTGCCGAGGACACTGGCGCCACCGCACGAGGCCTGGAGATTGGACACCGACTGGATCGAGCTCGGCACCGGGGTGAACGGGATGTTCGGTACCACGCCCAGCAGCACGCCGGGCAGCGCGCGTTCGTCGATGCGCGTATAGTCCCCGGTCAAGGTCACGCGCAGATTGGACACGGGCTGCCACTCGATGACGCCGCGGCCAGCGATGCGGTTGATGTTACCCATTGCCTTTGAGTCGGCGCTCTTGATGTAGCCGTCGCGGCTCGCATACATCGCGGTCCAGTTGGTCCGTATCGTGGTGCCGAGCGGCAAGTCGAGCGACCCTTGCGCATCGAAGCGCGAATAGCTCCCGGTCTTCGCCTCGAGATAGCCGCCGATCGTGTCGCCCGGGCGACGCGAGCGAATAAGGATCGCACCGCCTAGGCTGTTGCGCCCGAACAGAGTGCCCTGCGGGCCGCGGAGTACCTGGATCGACTCGGCATCGACGAGGTCGAGCACGCTGCCGACGCTGCGCGCGATATAGACGTCATCGACATAAAGTCCCACCCCGGGCTCGGTGCCAAGCGACGTCTCCGCTGACCCGACGCCGCGGATAAAGATGCTTGGTGTCGACGCGCCAGTACCGGTCGGCGCACCCGTCTGGTAAGTCAGGTTCGGGACCGACACGGCGACATCGGCGATGCTGTCGACTTGTCGGCGCTCGAGATCGGCGGCTGTCACTGCGGTGATCGCGATCGGCACGTTGATGAGCGACTCTTCGCGGCGACGGGCCGTGACCACGATGTCGTCGCCCAACCCGGTGTCAGCAGTGCTCGCCGCCGGTGGCTGTTTCGTGCTGCCCGATCCATTCGAGACTTGCGCAACGGCTGCGCTGGCGTAACAGCTGAGCAGCAGCGCCGCGCTCGAGCATAGCATTTGTCGTTGGGTCGACATCATTATCGTTCTCCCCTTCCCTGAAGGAAAAGAACTGACGAAGCCTCGGCGCGCGCGCTTTCACAAAACCGCCCGCGGTTTCAGTTTTCCGCGAAATAATCCAGCAACCCCACTAGCTTGGCGGCGACGGCGGCTCGTATCGACTGGCAAACTTGACAAGATCAGGTCGGCCAGCCCAGCTTGGACGTTGGGTCTGGGGAGGACAGCGTGCAATGACTGCCGCGCCGACATCTGCAAGCAACGCCAGCGGGCTCGCCCCGTTGGTGGGGAACCCGACCGCGCATTTCACGCATTACTTGGAAAACAGCTCTCTCCCCGTCTCGCATGCCGAAGTGCGGCAGGCTGGACAGAATGATGTGCTCGTCACGCTCGTGTCGCATCTGCCGAGCGATGGCCTTTGGTTCGATGCCATCGACGATCTGATCGTCAGCATCGTCATGAAGTCTGATCATTCGTCGGTTACGCGCGACGTCGGTTTCGGCAAGCAGCAGTTCATCGAGCGACCGGGCTGTATCCTGATTACCCCGCCACGGACGCCGTCCTACTGGGATTTTCACGGCAATCCGAACGTGCTGCATCTCAGCGTGCCCAGCCGCCATCTCCCCGGTTTGACCGGATGCGACAGCGATGATCTGGCGGCGATGTATCTCGAGGCGGCCCGCCGCCCCATCTACGATCGGCTGGTCAGCCAATTGAGCTCGCAAATCTGGGCCTCGATGGCCGGCCGGGAACATCATGCCCCCAACTTCAGCTATCATGCCCTGGGGACGGTGATGTCGCTGTTGCTCGCGCGCAAGACCCGCGCAGCACGGCAGTCTCCTGCTGCCACCAATGCCGTGCAGCCGCTGGCGAGCTGGCGCGTGCAGCGGGCGTTGCGCTACATGAGCGAGAGTGCGACCGAGCGCCCGCTGATGCGCGACGTCGCCGAGCATGTCGGCCTGTCCACCGACCATTTTGTCCGAGCCTTCGCCGCGACGACCGGCAAGACGCCGTTCCAGTGGCAGAGCGAGGCCAGGATCGAGGAGAGCAAGCGCTTGCTCGCGGACACCAACGTCCCGATCACTGAGGTCGCCTTGTATCTTGGCTTTGCCTCATCCGCGCATTTCGCGACCCGCTTCAAGCAGATCGTCGGTCTGACGCCGAGCGCCTGGCGGTCGAGTTTCGTCGCCACCCGCAAATAGAACAGGCTCGATCGCGTCGGAGTCCGAGCGCCACCATGCGCCAAATGACGTTCACGATCGCTCAGGGCCGGAGCTGCCAGCGACTTGGTTGGCGCAACCGTTCGATGCTCTCATGCCATCGATATTCGCATCAATATTCGTCATCAGGTGATCGACGTAGTGTTGCAGGATGTCACCTTCGAGCGCATCGCGCCCGAGCAGTTTGCGACACGTGGCGCGTGCCGCCTTGAGGACCAGCACCTGGCCGAGCAACGATATCACGACGAGCCGGGCGGCCTCGCCGTCGTTAGTCCCGCTTGCCAGGCACACCAGATCGACCAGGGCGTGCAGCGTCCGCCCCAGGTTCGCGGCGTACAGCCGCTCGAAGGCTTCAGTCGGATGCAGCTGTTCGCGCATGACGAACAGTGCCCAGGCGTCCGATTGCGGGTCCTGCAGCTTGTGCACGAACCGGCACAGCGCAGTCCGCAGGAGATGGCGCGCCTGGTTCGAGTCGCCTTGCACGAGCGCCGCCTCGGCTTGTCCCACGGGCAGAATTTCGCCCATGAGATCGCCGACATGATCGGCCACGGCGAGATAGAGCCCTTCTTTTCCGCCGTAATGATAGGTGATCGAAGACATGGCGGTGTCCGCTGCCCGCGCAATGGCGCGCGTACTTGCGCCCTCCAGCCCGTGCTGGCCGAAGGCCGTCACCGCAATGTCCAGAAGCCGTTGCTGCACCATGCGGTTACAAGGTCCAATTAGGCCATGACGCGACGCTAGGCACAAGAACGCAGTCGCCCATCCCCGGCGCGGACCGGCGCGATGCGATAACCGTACCGCTACCGAGCGATGCCGGTTCAGAACAGCGCGCACCAGCGCGGTTGGACGGCGTCGACATGCCCGCACTATCCCGCATAAATTTTATATGTAAAGTATTCTCGCCGTCGGTTGGTTCGGCGAACCGCTGGCCGACCAAGCTGGGTGCGGCGGGGGGTCAAAGATGGCTCCGCGATTTCCCGCGCCGTTTTTGGAGACGCTTCATGCCCAACCTTGTTCTATCGCGCCGTGCCTTCATTGCCGGTTCTCTCGCGGTTGGGGCAGCGTCCCACGGAAGGCTGTCAGCCGCGCCCGCCCGCTCGGCGTTCCGATCGATTCGCTATGCAACAGCCGACCGGTTCGGACCGGCGCGTCCACTGCCCTTCTCCGAAAATCTGGTGCAGGATGTGCGTGGACCGGTATGCCCGCAGCGCGGTGGTCTTGTCATCTCGATGGGAAAACCCAGCCCGAACCGCCAGGACGAGCATTGCCAAATCCTCTCGGTCTTCACGCCGTCGCGGTCCGGCAAGAGACCGGTCATGGTCTTTTTGCACGGCGGTGCCTTCGTGACCGGCGGTGGTGAGCTGGCGTGGTATGACGGCGATCGCCTGGCGCTCGAACAGGACATCGTCGTGGTGCCGGTGTCATATCGGCTGGGCGCGTTCGGCTTCCGCATCCCTGAAGAGGGTGCCGCCATGAGCCCGGGTTTCAGCGACGTGGTCGCCGCGCTGGATTGGGTTCGCCGATACATTCACCTGTTCGGCGGCGACCCGGCCAACGTGACGGTGTGCGGTCAGTCGGCGGGATCGGCGATGGCCATGGTCTTGAACGATTACGGATATGGCGGCGGCCTCTATCGGCGGATCATTGCCATGAGCGGCAATCACTTGTTTGCAACCCGTGACGAGGCCGCCGAGCACTCGCGCATCTTCGATCGGACGCTTGGCAAGGACCCGCGTAACGCCAGCCCCGATGAGATCGTCGATGCGCAAAGCCGTATCAAGTCCGGCTCGTCGACGCACCCGTTCTGGTTGCCGATGGCGCCGGCAAAGCTCGCGCCCATCGGCGCGGACGTCCTGGCCGGATCGCTTCGCGAGGACCTGTCGTTTGTCGCCTTGCTGAGCGCCAGCCGCCGCCCGCAGCCGGGCGACTCCCTCGATGGCTATCGGGCGTTGAGCAAGCCGTTGAACGACGAGATGCGAAGCTATGCACAAGCCACTGCGGCGGCCGGACGCAAGGCCTTTGCCTATTCGTTCGACTGGCAGGGCCCCGACACCGGTCTCGGCGATACGCACACGATCGACCTGTCGTTCATCTTCGGAAGCTGGGCCGCCTGGCAGGACGCCCCCATGCTCGCCGGCGTTGATCGGCAGGACTATGAGCGGATGGGGCTACTGATGAGGCGCCAATGGGCGGCGTTTGCGCGGTCGGGCAATCCGCAAATTCCGGGCGGTCCGGCGTGGCGCCAAGCAACGCCGGAGGAGGCGCCGCTCACCCACATTGTTTGACGCCACGCACATCAACGATACCGTCGCCGGCCTGGGCCGCGATCAGCGACGGTACGCTGATGATACACGCGACCAGGCTAGCTAGAACCGATAGCGCACCCCGACCCCATAGGTCCGCGGATCGTTGAACTGCGCGATAATCAACCCTGGCCGGATCCTGGCGCCATAGGCCGCGTAGCGATTGTCGGTCAGGTTCTTGCCGTAGACGTATAGTTCGGGGCCGTTGCGCAGCTGCAGGCCGATCTGGCCGTCGACGCGCTCCCAACCGCCGGTCGACGCGAACGCTTCATTGACTGCGGAGAAGTAGGATTGTGACGCCCATGAATAGCTCGCATTGGCGCGCAGCGACCCCAAATTGCCGACTGGCTGTTCATAATCCACGTTGAGTCCGCCGGACCATTCCGGCGAGAGATTCAACTTGTTCCCAGAGCGGTCGGCCACGCCGGGCGAACACAGCCCGTCATTGCCTTGCGGTGCGCCTGCCCCGATCGCTTGGCAGTATTTTGCATAATGCGCGTCGAGATAGGTCGCCTGTGCGCTAAGCGTCAGTCCCCGTACCGGTCTCACTGCGAGACTGGCCTCGACGCCCGACAGCTTGGCGTTGGCGGCATTGAAAATGGCCGATTGGCCAGGCCCGGTAACCGCGCTGACCTGCAGGTTGCGATAGTCATAGCGGAATCCGGCGACGTTGAGCGTGACGCGCCGGTTGAGGAATTGCGATTTCACCCCGGCTTCGTACGCCCAGATCGTTTCCGCGTTGAACGTGTTGGCGGTGGTAGCGGCGACGCCGGGGAAGCCATTGAAACCTGGCGCCAGATAGCCTTCGCTCGCCTTGACGTAGAGCAGGATGTCCGACGTGGCCTTGAAGTTCAGGCTGAAGCTCGGAATGACGATCTGGTCGCGCACGTTCCCCGGCAACCGGTTCCCGCCCCTGCCCGTATAATCGACGACAAACGACCGACGTTCGTTGTTGTAGCGCAGGCCGACGACGGCGGTAAGCCGCGGGAGAACGTCATATTCCGCCTGGCCGAACAACGCCCAGGCGTCGAGTTTGCTGGTATCGTTGGGCAAGTTCAGCACGATGGAGGCGGTCGGCACGTCCGTCGACAGCGCTGTGTTCGAGAATTCGTGATAGTAATTGCCACCAAACGTCAGCCTGAAGCTCGGCAAGGTGAGCAAACCGCGCAACTCCTGGTTGAAGGAGCGGTTGCGGATCTTGGTCACGGTCAGGATCGCCGGTGCCGCGGAGGCGTCGTTGTCGATCGCCGTATAAATATCGAACTTGCGCCACGACGTTATCGAGGTCAGCGACAGGGTCGAGCTCGCCTTCCAGTTCATCGTGAGCGCCGCTCCCGCCGACCGACTCGATTGCGACTGCCGTGGTTCGGTGATGGCGTCGATCGACACTTTGGAAGGGTCGCCGAAACCGACCAGATTGCCGGCCAAGTCGAATGCATTCTTGTAGATGATGACGCTGTCGACCGCCGCATAGTCGGCCGCGAGCGTGGCGGTGAATGATTGGTCAGGCGAGCTGAAACGCAGCTTGCCACGCACCGTTCCCGATGTCGCGGGGGCCTGACGCTTGCCGGTCACCGTGTTCACCAGATAGCTGTCGCGTCGATTGTAGCTGCCGCTGATGCTCGCCGCCAAATTGTCCGCAAGAGGCCCACTCAGGGAGCCGCGGCTTTGCAGGCTGTTATAATTCCCATAGCTGATATCGACGCCACCGCGGACCACGTCGGACGGTTCGCGCGTGACGATGTTGATCGCGCCGCCCGTGGTGTTGCGACCGTAGAGCGTCCCCTGCGGTCCGCGCAGCACTTCAAGACGTTCGACGTCATCAAGCGCAAAGAAGGCCGCGTCTGGCCGCGACAGATAGACGCCGTCCAGATAGACCCCCACGGCCTGACCCGCGCCGATCGCCTGCACCAGGCCCGTCACGCCGCGGATCGACAGGATATTGCCCGCGTTGCCGCCGGCGGCGCCGCCGATGGTCAGGCCGGGAACCGCACCAGACAGTTGCGTGACATCGACAATGCCGCGTTTCGCGAGATCGTCATTGCCAACCGCGGTGATCGAAATCGGCACGTCCTGCAGTCGCTCGCTGCGCCGCTGCGCGGTTACGACGATGTCGGTATTGTCCGGCTGGCCGTTACTGGCGGCGGCCGAAGGGGGCGTCGGGGTCTGCGGTGCGCCCGCCTCCTGGGCATTGGCGGGTACGGCGACCATCAACAGCACAGCCGCCAGACTGGAACTGGCAAGAAGACAGCGCGTCACAGCTGAGCTCAACAACATAGCAGGTCCCTCCTCAATAGGCGGCGGGACTCATTCGGAACAGCCGCAGAAATTTCAAGCATAAAATAACTAGACGCTACGTCAAGCTGCCCGCCAGCTATGGTGCGGCCTCGGCGCCAACCGACGATCGGGGCGTGCGCCATCACCGCCGCTCCGACCGCTCGTACGAGACAAAGCGCTGGTAGAGTGATCGCGCGTCGCGGAATTGCGGGGCGAGCCCCGTGAGGTACGTGTCGATCGCTGGCCGCAGCGCCGCATCCCATTGCGCCATGGCCGCGGCATCCGGCGTGTAGATCGTCTGGCCCTGGGCGAGCGATCGACGGCGCACGTCGTCGTCCCATCGATCCCATAGGCTGGCAATGTGGTCGATCCACGGGCGGCCTGAATTGCGGTCGATCACGACGCGCAGCGCGGCCGGCAGCGCTGCATAACTCCGCTTGTTCATGACGATGAAGAAGGCAGCGGTATAAAACTTGACGTCGGTGTGAAAGCGGATCTTGGTGTCGAAGCTTGGCAGGGGATTGCCCCAGTTGGTGATGATCCCGTCCAGCATGCCGGCATCTAGGCGGGGCATGACCTCGTTGAACTGCAGGATCGAGGGCTGCGCGCCCAGCGTCATCAACGCATTCGCCGTGGCAGCGTTGGGCGCCCTGAACCGCAGGCTCCGCATGTCGTCCGGCGTAGCGATGCGCCGGTCGATCGTGTGGATCAGACCGGGGTTCTGAACAAAGATGGCGAGAACCTTGTAATCGGCATATTCTTTTGCGAGCCAGCCTTCCCGGTACAAACGCCAGAGCGACCGAGACCCCGTCCGGGCATTGCGGACAGCCAGCGGCACTTCGACGACCGACGTGCCCGGAAACCGGGTGGCCTCGGCACCGCGAATGCCCAGTGCGATGTCGACCTTCCCGTCCTTGACGTTTGCCGCCTGCGCACGAACGTCGCCAAGCGGGTCGCTGTTGTTGATGACGCGTATCTGGAGACGTCCGCCTGAATCGCGAGCGATCGCCTTTGCCCATGGTTCGACAAGGTCTTTCTGGAAGAAGCTCTTGCCGTCCAGGAAGTGGCTGAACGTCAGAGTCACGATGCGCGGTTTCGCAGGGGCGGCCTGCGGCGCGAGCACACCGCTGCACAGCCCCAGCAGCGCGAGGCAAGCACGGGATCGCTTTGCCGGGACTGGCGACGACCGACGCCGCCTGCCGGCCTTGTTGCTGGCGACCATCAGCGCGATCCCGACCTCGTTCGATTGCATCACGCCTGCCCTACTCAACTCGCATCAGGCGTAACCTGCGTGAAGCGCCAATATATTTCAACTATAAAATATTTTGGCGGGCCGCGTCCCGCGCGGGACTCGCTTAGGCTCCGTAGATTGGCAATCACGCAGTCCAGGCGCGAACGTGATCCGGCGTGAGATCGCTCAGACGCTCCACGCCGAGCAAGGTCATCGTCCGCTGCATTTCGTCCGCGACGATCGATAACGCTCGACCGACGCCAGCCTCGCCGCCCGCCGCCAATCCGTACAGCGCCAACCGTCCGAGCAGGACGGTATCGGCGCCAAGGGCCACGGCTTTGACGACATCGGATCCGCGCCGAAACCCACTGTCGATCATGATCTCGATCTGACCGCGATAGGCGTCCGCGATCGCGGGAAGGACCGCAAGCGGCGGCATCGCACCGTCGAGCTGGCGACCACCATGGTTGCTCAGGACGATCGCATCGGCGCCGGCCTGAAGAGCATGCGGTACGTCGGCCGGGGAAGACACGCCCTTGACGATCAGCTTGCCGGCCCAGATCGAGCGCAGCCAGGCGACGTCAGCCCACGACAAGGTCGGATCGACTTGCTGACGCGCCCAAGTCGCCGATGCCATGAACCCCGCCCCGACCGGCAGGAAGTCGTAGAGGTTTTCGAATCCGGGAATGCCACGGGCGAGGACGGCGCGCATCCAGCGCGGATGCTGCAGCACCTCCAGTTTCGCCCCAAGCCGCAGCTTTGCCGGCTTGACATAACAGCGGCTGTCCCACTCGCGCTTGCCATACGTCGTGCTGTCAATCGTCACGACCAACGCCTCGTACCCGGCGGCGACGGCACGTTCCACAATCGCCTGTACCGCATCGCGGTCGCGGAACACGTAAAGCTGGAGCCAGTGGCGGAGATCCGGCGTGCTCGCGATCGTTTCCAGGCGCTGGTTGGAGGCGATGCTTTGCGTAAACGGAATGCCGGCAGCGGCGGCCGTCCGGGCGAGCGCCGCATCGCCATGGCGCCATAGCAAACCGGCAAAGCCGGTGGGCGCGATCGCGATGGGCAAGTGCGCCGGCGCCCCCAGGGGCGAAGCGGACAAGTCGGGCCGCTCGAATCCCGGCAGGGCGGCGGGTGAGAAGCACCATGAGTCGAATATTGCGCGATTGCGATCGAGCGTGAGTTCGTCTTCCGCGCCGCCCTCCACGAATTCCGCAGCGAACGCGGGCAGACGACGGAGCGCCATGGCACGAAGATCGGCATAGCCCGCGGCGCGCGCCAGATTGGCGCCGTTGTACAAGCGGCGGGAACGGGGCCACATCGGTTGTGATCCTTCGGTAAAAAAGACCCCCCGCACGGCGACGGGGGGCCAGGGGAGGCACGGGATTGGCGGTGCTCACATCTTGAGGCGCAGGGAGACCATGTAGGAGCGGCCGAAGATGTCGTAGGTGCCAGGGCTCGTCAGCCCTTGCGATCCCGCCACAACGGGTGGCGTCCGGTCGGTGACATTGTTGACGATCACCCCCAGGTCGAACTTGTCGTTGATCGAGAAGGACACGCGGGCGTCCAGTCGATCATAGGCGTCCGTCCCCCGTGCCGGGCTGGTCGGCCGCGTCACCGACGTCACGTCGCGCATCCTGGGGATGTGCTGCCAGGTGATGCCGAACTCGACCGGCTTGAACGTGTAGGTCAGCACGGCCTGTGACCGCCAGTTCGGCAGGACGAGCCCGGTGGCCGGCGTCGAGTTGATGGTATTGCGGAACTCGAGGAACGGGTTCCCGGGCAACTGGCTGACCTTGTAATGCTGCAGCCAGCTCAGCGTGGCGTTGAGCGACAGCCGCCCCGCATTGCTGGCGATCCCCAGGTCCGCCAAATCGAACGACCAGTCGAGCTGGAAGTCGATCCCGCTCGTCCTGATGCCGCCCAGGTTGAGGTAGGGGGTCGCCACCGTCGTGATGTTGCCCGAGCCGTCACGCGCGATGAACTGACAGTAGAAATTGCTGGGCGAGTAGCTTGGGTTGGTGCCATCGAGGTTGAAGCATTTGTTGACGACGGTGCCCGGCGCGATCGTCGAGATCGCGTCCTTGAGCCGGATATTGTAATAATCGACCGAGAGCGAGAAGCCGCGCAGGAGCGGCGAGGCACTGGTCGGCCGCAACACCGCGCCGACGGTAATCGTGTCGGCCCGCTCGGGTCTGAGGCTGGTGCTGCCCGATGCCACCCCGATGATCGCGTTGGTCGGGAACTGGAAGGTATCGACGATACCGGCCGGCACGCCATTGGCGATGCACAGACTGCGGATCGCGGCCGCATTGGCGCCGGTGCGCGCAACTGACCGGCTGTCACAGGGATCGCCGGCGTTGGGCGGCAAGCCGAACTGGGAGAGTCCGCCGCTGGCGGTGTTGAACAATTCGGCCAGGCCGGGCGCGCGGATGGCATGCTCGTACCCGCCGCGGAACAAGAGCGCATTGATCGGCTTCCACGTCGCGCTGGCCTTGTAGGTCGATTGCGAGCCGGTAATGGTATAGTCCGAATAGCGATATGGGCGAGCAGCATCGTCGCGAACGGCCCGTTGAGCACGTGCGTCAGGTCGAGCACGCGCACGCCGCTCAACGGACCCGACGACGACGAACCATTCTCCTGCATTCAATCCTCCAGAATGAAACTGGGCAGGCGGGCGCCGGCCCACTCTGCAAATGTGACGGCGACGCGGCGACCGATCGCTTGATCGACCGGAATCGCCGGCGCGAGATTGCCGATCAGCACCATCCGACCGTCGGTGCCGTCGATTTCGACATGCGCGATCATCAGCGGAATCAGGTCGGCGAACGCTTCATCGAAGGGGCGGTGAAGGACGACTGCGCCCATGACCGTGCCACGGCGATCGAGCGGCCGCCACAGTGGGGCGGCGGCGTGACAATCCGGGCAATGCTCCCGCGGTGGCAAGCGGAACCGGCTGCACACGGCGCAGGCTTGGCCGACCAGCGTATCGCTCGCGGCCGCATCCCAGAAGTACTGGCTGTCCGGGTCGGGCCGCACGGCGACGCCGGTCACGCCGCCCGCCTCAATATTAGCGCACTGTCGCCGGCTTCGGCGCAGACGAGCCCCAGCTCGGGCGCGCGGACTTGGCGACAGTGGGTTCGATCATGGTCGTGCGCGCCGTCGCAGAAATCATCGCGAACACCGGTCGCGCGCAGCTGCTGGACGGCCTCGACGACATGCCCCAGTCCCGCCATGCCCCCTTCCGAAAGATGGCCGCCGTGCGTGTTCACGGGGATGCGGCCGTCCAGCGCAAAGTCGCCGGCACGGATCGCCGCCGGCGCACCGCCGGGCGGCGCGAGGCCATAGCCTTCGATGTGCAACAGGCACATGCCGGTGAACGGATCATAGAGCTGCGCGAAGTCGAGATCATCAACCCCGACGCCGGCGCGCTCGTACAATGCCGATGCCGCCGGCCGGACATTCATGTCCCACATGTCGCGAGACCGCCGCGGGCTTGGCGGGCCGAGACTCGCCGCCGCGATGCCACGGATCAGGACCGGCGACTGGCGCAGGTGGCGGGCATCGTCTGCTCCCGATACCAGCACCGCCATCGCACCGTCGGTGGTAAGCGAGCAGTCGAGGAAGCGAAAAGGCTCGACGACCCAGGGCGAGGCTTGGTGCTCCTCGAGCGAGATCGGCTTGGTCATCATCGCCTTGCGGTTGAGCAGGGCGTGACGGCGTTGCAGCACCGCAAGCTCGCCCAGATCACGGCTTTCCAGACCGAAGCGGTGCAGATAGGCGCTGACATAGGGGCCGAGCAGCGCCGCGGCGTGGCTGGCGCCGAACGGCTCATTCCATTCACGCGCTCCCGTCGGCCAGTAATCGGCCTGGACCGCGCCGCCGAACAGCACCGGCGCGCTGCGACCATTCCATGCCTTGTAAACGAGGACATGCCGGCACAGCCCGGCGTGGATCGCCATCGCGGCACTGGCGACGCCTGCGCACGCCCAGCCGCCGCCCTGCGCGTCATAGGCCGCGAAATTGCAGCGCTCGAGCCCCAGCGCCTCGACCATCTGTTGTGGCGACGGCGGATCGCGTTGCGCCCAGAAGAAACTGATCAGGCCGTCGACATCCCGTGGCTCGAGCCCGGCGTCGTCGATCGCCGCGAGACAGGCCTCGGCCGCCAGCGCGAGCGGCGTGCGACCCGACGCCTTGGTAAGGGCGGTATGGCCGATGCCGGTGATCGCCGTCCGTTCCCTGACCCGCGCGTCAGTCATCTCGTCTCCCTCCCGGCGGCCGCGCTATCCAGCGAGGTCCTTGCCTGTTGGAGGAAGCTTGCATGTGCACGCTATCGAGTCAAGCGACATGTCATACACTTTATTCATAAGTGCCATACAATATATTGTTGAATGGGAAATTGATTTGAAAGTGTCGGACGACTTGGTAGGCGGTTGGCGGCGCGCGAGACAGCGCGGCGGCAAGGAGAGTGACGTGGACGCAGCGCCGCAAAGCAGAAAACGCCAGGGCGAAGTGGTTGTTGACCTCGCGGAACAGATCAAGGGCGCCATCCTGTCCGGCGAGTTCGCGCCCGGCGAATTGCTTCGCGAGACCACGATCATCGCCAAATTCGGCAGCAGCCGGACCTCGACCCGGGAAGCCTTCCGGCTGGTGATCAACTCGGGGCTCGTGCAAAAATCGCCCAACCAGAGCTATCGCGTCCGTACGATCGAGGACCGCGACCTCTTTGAATTGTCGACGCTCCGGCTGCAGTTCGAGCATTTCGCGACTCGGCTGGCGTTCGGCCGTCCCGCTTTCATCGCCGGCATGGAAGCCGCGGTCGCGGACATGCGCGACGCGATCGACCGCGGCGACAAGGTCGCGGCGTTTACCGCGAACCGGCGGTTTCACGAGGCAATGATCGAGGCCGCGGAACACAATCGGCTGACCGCCGCCTATGCCAATATCGCCGATCAGGTCGAGTTCGCCTTCCTGTCGCACGGCGGTCTGCAGCGCGGCATGGAAGGACTGGTGGGCGAGCATGAACTGCTCATCGGCCTTGCCCGCGCCGGGGACTTGGGTGCCTTCCTCGTCGAACTGCAGCGCCACGTGCAGGGGGGGTTTCAGCTGGCCACTGGGATGCCGCTCCCTGACATCGTCTCCCCGCTCGACCACCACGGCGACCATCACCCCCCTGCCCCGACGCTGGCCATGGAAAGTGTCGGACAGTTGAGCTGGTAAAAGTGTCGGACAAGTCGGGTCAACAAACGGAAAGGCCGGTCGGGGGTATGACGAGCACGGGACAGGACAGGACGGTGGCCGCACTGCGGGCGAAGCTTTCGGGCCGCGGCCTGATCATGACGTGGTTCACGATCGGGTCGGTCCCGCTCGTCGAAATGGCCACGCAGCAGGGCGGCGACCTCGCGCTGATCGATGCGCAGCACGGCCTGTGGGATCGCAGCGCGCTCTACGGCGCCGTACGGGCATCGGCCGTCCCCGTGATGATTCGCGCGGCCGATCATAGCAATCTGCACATCGGCGCGGCGCTTGACAGTGGCGCGATCGGCGTCCTCGCGCCCTCGGTCGTCAACGCCGAGCAAGCCGAGGCCGTCGTCACGGCCGCGCGCTATCCGCCGGTCGGCGAGCGGTCGGGCGGCGGCGTCCACGCCCTCGGCGTCGGCTTCGAGCGCTACTATGCGCAGGCGAAGGACCCGTTGATCGGCGTCATGATCGAGGCGGTCGAGGGCGTTACCAACGCTGCCGCGATCGCGGCGGTCGCGGGCGTCGATTTCGTCTTCATCGGGACTGGCGACCTGTCGTTTTCGATCGGCTGCTTCCCCGAGGTCGATCATCGGCTGGAGGACGCGTGCCAGGCGGTGCTCGCGGCGTGCCGCGCGCAGGGCAAGCCGTGCGGCATCCTGACGCATTCGCATGAAGCCGCGCAGCAACGGCGCGCCGAGGGCTTTGCCGTGGTCGTCGCCGCGCACGACATCGGGATCGTCAAATCGGGTTTCCACCGCGCGAACCAGGCGCTCGCGCGGCGCGCGAACTGATCGCGGCCACGGCGGCACGGCGATCAGCAGCACGGCCGAGCGTCAGCCGGCGACCACCGGATGGCGGAGCGAGCCGATGCCGGCGACTTCCGCCTCGATCACGTCGCCAGGCCATAGCCATTCTTGCGGGTCGCGGCCCGCACCCACGCCGCTGGGTGTGCCCGTGGCGATGATGTCGCCCGGCTCCAGCGTGATGCCCTGGCTGATGTCGGAGATCAGATCGTTGACCTTGAACAGCATGTGGCGCGTGTTCGATCGCTGTTTCTCGACCCCGTTTACGGTCAGCCACAGGTCAAGGTTCTGGGGATCGGGGATGTCATCGGCGGTAACGATGCAGGGGCCCAGCGGGCAATAGCTGTCCTGCCCCTTGGAATAGATCCACTGACCCGCGCGCCGATTATCCCGGGCACTCATGTCGAGGCATACGGTATAGCCAAAGACATGCGACAGCGCTCGTTCGACGGGAACGCGCTTGGCCGTGCGTCCGATGACGCAGGCCAGTTCGACTTCCCAATCGAGTTGCTGGGTAATGGCCGCGCGATGCACCACGGGCTCACCGGGTCCGATGACCGTGGTCGGCGGCTTGGAGAAGATAATGGGTTGCTTGGGTAGGTCGGTCGCCGTGTCGAGCGCGCGGGCGCTCTCGGCGACATGTTCGACATAGTTGAGCCCAATGCCGAAGATGTTCTTCCGCGGTCGCGGGATCGGCGCAAGCAACGTGACATTGTCGATCGGCAGCGCCCCGCCGACCGGCCAGCGCCCGTCCGCGGCCTCGAGCAGCGCGCGCAGCTCGACCAGCCCTGCCGGCCCGAGGTCGATCAGGTCGAGCATGCGCGCCGGCATCGCGAGCCCCGCCCGGGCACCGAGCAATGCCACGTCGATTACATCGTCGGCCATCAGCACGCCCAGCCGGGCCTCCGCCTCAACTGAGGCGCGGTAGGTAACGAGACGCATTACAGTCCTTTCGACGCCGCCACAGGCGGCATTGGTTGATGCCCTCCCCCGCTGGGAAAGCCCTCGGCCCGATACAGCCCCAGGGCGCGCATCATCGGCAGATCGTGGAAGGAGAACAGGCAGGCATCGTCGCTGGCGGAGCCGTTGACATGCTCGTGCCACATCCAGGAGGGGACGACGAAGATATCGCGTTCCTTCCAATCGAGCCGCTGTCCCCCGACGATCGAATGGCCTGCGCCCTTGGCGCATTGATACACGAACGACCCGACCTCGCGATGCGCTTTGGTGTGCTCGCCGGGCCGCAGCAATTGCATCGAGGCCCCGATCGTCAACATCGGCGGGCCGCCGGTGACGGGGTTCACATAGTCCATATGCACGCCGTCATAGGGCGACCCGTCGCTGACTGCGCTCAGCTTCAACAACGCCTCATAGGTCGGCGCCCACTCGTATTTGAGCAGCGGTGAGTAGCGCTTCGACCAGGCCTCGCCGGCGGGCTTGAGCGCGGCATTGCCCCACGTCGCGGTCGAATCGTCGATCGGGAAGCCGACTTCCTGCTGCAGATCGGGGTGGACCTCGTAGAAATTCGCCTCTAGCGCGTTCATCAGCGGAATGTCGAGACCATCCTGCCAGGTGCAGATCGACCCTTCGGCGGCAACGCCATGCTCGTGCCACGTTCCGTTGGGGGTGAGCACAAAGTCGTTGTGACCCAACGTCACCTTGTGGCCATCGACGTTGGTAAAAGCGCCGCTGCCCTCCATGATGAAGCGAAGCGCTGAGGCGGAATGGCGATGGCTCGACGCGACCTCGCCCGGGGCCATCACCTGGATGCCCGAATAGAGCCAGCCGACCGCGGCCGTGACATCGCGTCGCCCCGGGTTGGCGAGGTAGACGACGCGCCGCCCTGCTTCTTCGGGCGTCACCAGGTCCAGCGAGCGCAGCACGTGCTCGCGCAGCCGATCGTAGTGCCACACCATCGGAAGCGAGTGGCTGACCGGTTCCCATGGTTCGATCTTGTTGGCGACCGTCCACAAGGCGCCGGCGTGCTGATTTTCCAGATCACGGTAGAAGTCGACGCGTTCCGCCGTGTCGGCTACGTTTGCGCGACCGGCAACGCCTTCACGATAGGAATCGTAGTTTTCGGTCTGCATGTCCCGAATCCCGTTGATTTATTATAGGCCTAAAATATGACACCGATCCAGTCAATCCGCACCGCCGATCGGGAGGACGTATGACAATGTTCAGGGCTGCGGTCGTCCAGGCGGCCTCGATCCCGTTCGAGGCACTGGCGTCGGCGCGCAAGGCCGCGCAGCTCATCCGCGACGCGGCATCCGGCGGCGCGGCGCTGGTCGTCTTTCCCGAGGTATTCCTCGGCGGCTATCCCAAGGGCGCGTCCTTCGGAGCGCCGGTCGGCCGTCGTACCGCCGAGGGCCGCGAGGCCTATCTGCGCTACTTCGACGGCGCCATCGCGCTCGACGGGCCGGAAATCGCACTGATCGCCGAGGCCTGCGCCGACACCGGGCTGTTCGTGGTGATGGGCGTGCTCGAGCGCGACGGTGGCACGCTCTATTGCACGGCGCTCTTCCTCGATGGCAGCCGGGGGTTGGTCGGCAAGCATCGCAAGGTCATGCCGACCGGCGCGGAGCGGCTGATCTGGGGGTTCGGTGACGGCTCGACGCTGACCGTCGTGAACAGCGCGCTCGGCAGGATCGGTGCCGTGATCTGCTGGGAAAACTACATGCCGGCACTGCGGCTCGCGATGTATGACAAGGGCGTCACGCTCTATTGCGCGCCAACCGCCGATGACCGCGATACCTGGGCGCCGTCGATGCAGCATATCGCGCTCGAAGGCCGCTGCTACGTGCTGTCGGCGTGCCAATACATCACACGCGGCGCCTATCCCGCCGATTATGAATGCGCGCTGGGCGATGCCCCGGACACCATACTGATGCGCGGCGGCAGCGTGATCGTCGGACCGCTCGGCCAGATCCTGGCCGGGCCGGATTTCACCGGCGAGACCATCCTGTACGCGGACGTGGATCCCAACGAGATCGTTCGCGGCAAATATGACTTCGACGTCGTCGGCCATTATGCGCGCCCCGACATCTTTCGCTTGGTCGTCGACGAGACCGGCAAGCCCCCGGTCGTACCGCAAGGATAGCGTGATGGAATTCGACATGGCGGCGCTGCCCAAGGCCAGCCGCTACAAGATCATGAGCGCGTGCATCACACCGCGGCCAATCGCCTGGGTAACATCGATCGCGCCGGCCGGCCACGTCAACGCCGCGCCCTTCAGCTTTTTCAACATGATGGGCGACGATCCGCCGACGGTCGTGCTCGGCCTGCTCCAGCATCGCGAGCAGCGCCCGAAGGACACGGCAGCAAATATCGCGCGGACCAGCGAGTTCGTGATCAATCTGGTCGATGCAGCGCATGCGCAGGCGATGAACCTGACCTGCATCGACGCCCCGCCGGACGTCAGCGAGATCGATCTCGCCGATCTGCACACCAGCCCCAGCGTCACGGTGGCGCCGCCCCGGATCGCGACGGCGCCGGCCAGCTTCGAGTGCCGCACGTTGCACCTGATCGACACCGGGCCGGACCAAAGCGTCGTAATCGGCGAGGTATTATTTGCTCATGTCCGCGACGAATTCGTCATCGACCCCGCGCGCCTTTACATCGATGCGCCCGCGATGCAGCTGATCGCGCGAATGCACGGTGCCGGGCATTACAGCCGCCAGACTGACCTGTTCCATATGGATCGGCCGACCTGGTCCGAACCCGCGACGACTACGGCGATCACGGGCGATTAGGCCGCCGGTCGTCGCTCACACGGGCGCGGCAAGTGCGCGATCGGTCAGCAGCGCGTCCATGACGTCAAAATGGTGGCGGCCAGCGATGCTCCGGTAGGTCGTGTCCGGCCAGCGTTCCGCCAGCACCCGCGACTGGCGATGGAATTCGCTCGACTCGAGCTCGCCGACCGCTAGCACTGTGGGGACATCGAACACCGCCGGCTTGTTCGCCACGCTCAGTGCCTCGGCCGATTGGGGCGTCAAGCACAACCAGTCGTTCATGAGGGTGTGCCGTAGCGGATCGAGGTCGAAGATTCCCGACAGCGCGCTGATGCCATGGAGCGGCCGCGCGGGCAGGCCATGCTGTTGCCAGTCGATGGTGCGGTGGAAGGCGGCCAGGTGCCCCCCCGCCGAGTGCCCGGCGACGATCACGTGCGCTCGTTCGGCCTCCGTCATCACCGAGCGATGGAGAAAGACGAACGCGGCCACGGTCGCAGCGACAATTTCGGCGAGATCGCTATCAGGGCACAGCGGATAGTCCATGATCGCCACCGACATGCCCTGGTCGAGATAGGCCTGCGCGACCCAGCCATGCTCGTGCCGCGAACAGCTGCGCCAATACCCGCCGTGATAGAAGATCGCGAAGCCGCTGCCGCCGCCCGCCGGGCGATAGATGTCGGCCGTGTGCAGCGCGGTATCGCCATAGGCGACCGTCACTGGCGTCAGGCCGGCCGCGCGGGTGCGCTCCATCCAGTTTCCCATGATCGTCGGCATGGGCAGGTCAGCGCGTCGCGGATCATATTGTGCATTGTACCAGGCGGGATCAGCGTTCGTAGACACAGTCGCCTCCAAAATAGGTGGCAAGCACCTTGGCGTCGCGCAACGCCTCGTCGGAGCATGCCAGCAGGTCGGTGTCGGCCACGACCAGGTCAGCGAGCTTGCCGACTTCGAGCGAACCGATATCGCGTTCGAAGCCCATCGCAAAAGCACCGTTGCGGGTGTAACTGGCGATCGCGTCGGCGCGGACAATGGACTGGTCAGCGACGAGAACGCCGACGCTCGTGTCGCCGGTGGCCAGCGTATAGAGGCCAAGGAACGGCCGCTCGGCATCATACACCGCGGCCGGCGTATTCGACCCGGCACTGACCACGAAACCGGCATCGATCCAGTCGCGCGTCGACAGGCCCCACATCATCGCTGCCTGCTCGAGGCCGCTGGCGGCCTTGCTCTGCAAGAGGCCGCTCGCGGCTACCGCCTCGAACATCTTGACCGACCGCTCGGCAGCGAAATGGTTGAGCAGCGGGTTGGGGTTGAGGGTCACCCCCAAGGCCTTGGCCCGGACGCGTTGATCCGCGCGGCGCAGCCCCATCGGGTGCATGATCGGAAACCGGCGATCCTTGATCGAGCGTTCGCGATCCGCCTCTTCCAGCACGTCCAGCACCGCGTCCATCTCATCCTCGCCGCCGATGCCCGGGGTAACCGCGACGGTCCATCCGCGGCGATTGCCCTCGCACACCAACCGGACCAGATGATGCTTCTCCATCATCTGCCAGCCGTCCAGGCTGTAATCGATCGCGATCCCGCCCACGCTCAGCGTGGCGTCGCCGATCTCCCACAAGGGAAAGTAGCTGTCGAACACAGCCGCAAATTCCGCGTCCGAGCGCATATAGCGTTCGGGGACGATCGGGATCAGCTGCGTGCGCAGGCGCAGCCGGTCCGCCCGCCGCGCGGCAGCGAACGCACTCACCTCGCGGCGCATCGTTGCCACATCGCGGGTCGCCGTCACGCCGCAGGCGTGCATGAGGCGCTGCTGAATTTCGAGCGCGGCGATCAATTCGGTGTCGCCGCTGCGCTGGAAATCCCATTCTTCCGGCGGGATGCCGAGGCTCGGCGACCAGCGCCGGCGCGCGAGATCGGCGGCCCCGGCGATCAGCTGGCCGGTCGGCTCGCCGTTGCCGTCGCGCACGATGCGACCGCCAGGGTCGGTCGGATCCGGTGTGTGGCGGTCGATCCCCGCCAATGCCAGCGCGCGCGAATTGGCGATGATCGGTCGACCGCCCTGCATGATATAGGCCGGGTGATCGGGGGTGACCTTGTCGAGATCATAACGGTCGGGCCAGCGCCCTTCCGCCAGGCCGCCCCGGAACATGCAGGACGTCGCGATCCATTCGCCAGCGGGCGTTGCCGCGGCGCGCGCCGCCACCGCCGACAGGATATCGTCAATCGATGTCAGGCGGCTGATGTTCACCTTGCCGCCCGACGGCAGCAAGTCGAGCCCCGACGACATCACGTGACTATAGCCGTCGACCATGCCCGGCAGGACGAAGCGACCGCCGAGGTCGACGTCCCGCTCGGCCGTCAGGTCGAGCGCCGCCGCGCCGGTGGCGACGATGCGTCCGCGCAGCACCGCGATCGCGGACGTGACGGCCGCGTTCGCGTCACAAGTGGCGATCCGGCCGTTTCGTAAGATGAGATCGACGAGCATAAAGCCTCTTTTCCGCAACGTGTTGATCAGATGTGTCGGAGGTCGCGTGCCCGCGTTTCGGGCATCATGAACGTCGCGATCAGGCTGATCACGGCGAACGTGGCGACGAACAGGAAGATGAGGTCATACCGTTGCGCAGCGAGCAGTGCGGTGACGACCGGTGGGAAGGTCGCGCCCGAAATCACCACGGATATCGCCTGCGCCAGCCCGACGCCCGTCGCCCGGATCGACGTCGGAAAAGCTTCCGTCAGTACGGCACTGATCGAGCTGCCCATCAAGGCCATGATGATGTTGCCGACGACGGCGACGGTGACGGCACCGGTGAAGCTGCCCATGAAGGTCGGCAGCCCGATGAACGTGGGATAGGCCCAGACCAGTGCACTCGCTGCAAACAAGAGCATCATCGGTCGTCGGCCCCAGCGGTCGGACAGGAAGGCGAAGGGAACGATCAAGACGACGAACACCACAGTGCTGAGCGTGACGATGCCGAGCGACGTCTGGCGGGACAGTGCGGTAGTCTCTGCGATATAGGTGGGCAGATAGATCTGCCACGAGAAGAAGGCGACGCTGGGCAACAGGCAGATCGCGGTGGTCCGCACGACCGCTCGGGTGTGCCGCTTGAGAACGGTCGAGAAGCTCGTGACGTGCGCCGGGTCGGCTGCCGGTTCGAGCGTCTCGGCGGCGGTCAGCCGCAGGTAGATGCCGACGGTACCAATGAGCGCGCCGAGCACGAACGGCACCCGCCACCCCCAGGAACTGAGCTCGGTCGGGGTCAGCGACGCCGCCAGCAGGGTCGAGACGCCCAGCGCGAACAAGGTGCTGAGCCCGGTACTGATCTGCTGCATGGAGGCCGTGGCGGCGCGGCGGCCCGATGCGGCGAGTTCGGCGAGATAGGTCTGGGCGCTGCCGGCCTCGCCGCCCGCCGCCAGCCCTTGCAGGCAGCGCGCGACCACGATGAGAGCCGGCGCAAAGTTGCCGATCGCCGCATGCGTCGGTGTCAGCCCGATCAGCAGACTGCACGCCGCCATGATCACGATGGCAGCGGTCATCGACGCGCGCCGGCCGACGCGGTCGCCATAAGCGCCGAACATGAAAGCGCCGAGCGGCCGCGCGACATAGCCCAGCGCGAAGATCGAGAAGGCGAGGAGGAGGGCTGCAAACTTGCTGGCGGAGGGAAACATCTGCTGCGCGAAGATCGGCGCCATGAAGGCGTAGATCGTCCAGTCGTAAAATTCGACGAAATTGCCGATGACCGCCGCGACGATCGATCGCGTGCGCCCGGGCGGCGTCGAACCACGACCGGTTGTGATCATCGGGCAGCGCCCGTCATGCCGCATCCGTCGCGAAGACGGTCTCGCCGCCCAGGATGGTGCGCTTGACCCGAATATCGAGCAATTCCTCGTCGGCAGCGGTCAGCGGGTTCCCGGACAGGATGGCGATATCGGCGAGCTTGCCGGGCTCGATCGAGCCTGTCCGAGCGTCAGCGGACATCGAATAGGCGCCGTTGATCGTCCACATCCGCAGCGCTTCCTCAGGCGTCACGACCTGATCGGCGAGGAGCTGGCCGGCGAGGCTTGCCTGCGTGCGCGCGACATACATGCCGAGCAGCGGACGCGCCGTGTCATAGGTCGTCGCCGGACAATCGGTGCCACCGCTCACGACAAATCCGCTGTCGATCCAGTCGCGGATGTGCAGCCCCCATTCCTGCCGGGCGTGGTCCATGGGGCTGGTCGCCGATCGCTTGGCGATCCGGACCTCTTGCAGCGCCTTGTGCATCTGGAAAGACCGACCAGCGGCGAAATAGGATAGATTGGGATTGGGCGCGACGATGAACCCCCACTCCCTGAGCCGCGCGAGATGCTCGGGCCGCTTCGTCCCGATCCAATGTTCGAACGAGAAGCGCCGCCCGGCCAGCGGTCGTTCGGCATTGGCTTCCTCGAGCACGTCCATCAACCCGTCCCAGGCCTGCTGGTCGGCCATCGCCGGCCCGTGGATGGCGAGCGTCCACCCCTGGCGATTGGCGGCGCGGATCAGCCGTCGCGCCTTCTCGGGCGAGTGCGACCAGAAGCCGTCGTTCTGCAGAACGAACTTGAACCCGCCGATCCAGGCGGCAGCGTCACCATCGCCCTGCGCGGGGCCGGCATAGTCCGCGATCAGCTGCTCCGCTTGGTCGATCGGGACATAGCGGATCGGCAGTCCGACGATCAGCTCGGTCCGCACCGTGGCCTCGCCGGCACGCGCCAAGGCCCAATATGCGGCGATCTCCTCTTCGGACACGCCCATGTCACGCGTGCCGGTGACGCCGCAAGCGTTGAAGGTCGCCATCTGCGCCCTGATCGCGCCTTGGTAGGTCGGCTGGTCGAAGTGCAGGAAATCCCACTTCTTCATTGGCTGGCCGAGCGCTTCCCACCAGCGCCGCCGCGCAAGATCGCCAGCCCCGGCGATGAGGTGGCCGGTGGGTTCGCGATCGTCGCCCTTGACGATATGCCCCTCGGCGTAATCGGGGCCGACGGGGTCGGGCGTGCTCGCATCGATGCCGGCAATGCGGAGTGCCATGCTGTTGGCGATCACGTTCTTCCCGGACTGGAAGATGTACACCGGATTGTCGGGTGCGACCGCGTCGAGGTCGTGACGGGTCGGAAACCGATTCTCGGCGAGCCCGCCGCGCCACATGCACGACGTGCCGATCCACTTGCCGGGTCCGACCCGCGCAACTTCATCCGCGATGCGGCGCTTGATCTCCTCGATCGACTGCGCGCTCGCGATATTGGTCTTGGCGCCGAGCTGCTCGGCGTCGAGCCCTGCCAGCAGTTGATGGGTGTGATTGTCAATCAAGCCCGGGATGGCGACACCGCCGTCAAGGTCGATCCGCTTGGTTGCCGTACTCGCCAGCGCATTGATGTCGGCGCGCGTGCCGGTGGCGACGATGCGGCCCCCGGCGATCGCGACCGCTTCGGCCTGCGACATCACCGCGTCGACCGTGAGGACCAACCCGTTCTCAAGGATCGTGTCGATGGGTCCGCTCATGCACCACACTCCGCAAAGCCCGCCATCAACAGCGTTTCGTCCAAAGCGCGGCCGATGGCGACGATCCGACTCGCACCGGGCAACGACGCGGCATCCTCCAAAGCGACAACGGAAATCCGCGATCCCACCCTGTCGAACGAAGCAGGCTGCGCCGTTCCGGCGAGACTGATCACTCCCTTCATCCGCACAATGTCGGGCGGCAGCGTCGACAGCCAATCGTCGAAGCGATGCGGGTCGAGCTCTGTCGCCGCGGTCAGGAGCGCGCTCTGATATCCCGTGTGGTCATGGCTTGGTCGACCGACCCTGCCCAACGTCGCTGCCCGGTGACCAACACTGCCGATCATCCCTGTCGGCAGCTCGGCCTGCGTGGTGGTGACAAAGGCGGCTTTGGGATTAAGCGCGCGCAGCCGCTGCGCGATGAGCTCGGCGATTGCCGGTTCCACCAGGTCGGCCTTGTTGATGACGAAGAGGTCGGCCGACGTGAGTTGCTGATAGGCAGCCTCGGCCTGGTCGAGATTCTCGTCGAACCGGTCGGCGTCCACCAGGGTTACCACAGCAGACAAAGCGATGGGCTTGCTGAGACTGACGGTATCGATTGCCTCGATGATCGGCCAGGGATCGGCCAGCCCGCTGGTCTCGATGAGGATCGCGTCAATCTCGTCGCCCTCGGTCAACAGCGTGTCGATCGCGCGGAGGAGATCGCCTTCGCTGGCACAGCAGATACAGCCGTTGAGCATCTCCAGGACCGGCCCGCGCGCGCCGCTGATCCGGTCGCTATCGATCCCTAGCGGCCCGAATTCGTTGACGATGACGGCGACGCGCTCATCCTGAGCGTCGATCAGCAAGCGCCGGACCAGGGTCGTCTTTCCCGCGCCGAGGAAGCCGGTGAGCAGCGTGACGGGGATCGGCTGGGATGCTGCGGCAACGGGCGTGGTCATTGTTCCAGCCAGCTGGTCTCGTCGAAATGCATCACCGGCCGGTCGCCATCGTGCCACGAGGCGAAGCCGGGGTCACCGCTTGCGGCGAAGCGTGTCCAGCGATCGATCATGTCGCCCGACAAGCGATCGACCACCGCATCATTGGCACCCTGCATGATGGTCGCATCCCGCCAGGCATGCCTCGTGCCGAACACGAACGGCAGCTCGAGGCAGTGTGCGGCTGCGAGGTCGGCACAGGGCGATTGCCAGTCAAACGCATAGACGAACACATTCCCACCGGCTTCCGCCATTTCCCCGGCGAACGCCAGCGCCGGATGTCTGAAGCTGGCGTCTGTCACGAGATACAGGAAGTGCCGCCCTGGCGTCGCGTCTGGCCAGCGCCGCCGGATGTCCGCCAGTGCCGCCGCAGCGTCCGATCCGAACAGGAACGTGGCGTGGTCGGCCAGCTGCGGGTCAGTCATCTCCGCGATCATGGGATGGCCGAAATAGAATAAAGCGGCTTCCTCGCGCGTCCAGCCGATCATGACGTCGACACCCCAGGCGGCAGCGTTGCGCGCAGCAACCGAGCCCAGGCGATCGGCCGCAATCTCGTGGGGGTAGAGGCTCGTCGGCCGCAGCGGCGGACAGAGATTGCCCTGGTGCATCGTTCCCATCGCCATCGCGGTCTTGAGCTGGGCGTCAAGCATGTCGGCAACCGGCGTTGCCCGCAGTCGCGTGAGAAGATCGGGGTCGCTCGCATGAAGCCCCAGCGCCTCCACGAAATGACTGCCGTTGCGCTCGGCCTCCGCGACCGGCTGCAGCCCGATCCCGAGCGGCGGCGACATCAGGATGGCGCGCGCGAACAAGCCGCGCGCCCGCGGCATGGTGAGCAGCGAGGCGATATTGTGTGCGCCCCCCGACTGGCCCATGACGGTCACGCGCCCGGGATCGCCGCCGAACGCCGCGACATGGCGCTGGACCCATTGCAGCGCGGCTTCTTCGTCCAGGAGCGCGAAGTTTCCCGGCAGGCACCCGGGGAGCGCCAGAAAACCGGCAGCACCCAGCCGATAGTTCACGGCTACCACGACAAAGCCGTGCCGCGCGAGCGCCGATGCGTCATACCAGGGCAGCGCACCGCCGCCCGTCGCGAACCCCCCGCCGTGGAACCAGACGATCACGGGCGCTTCGGTTACGGGACCGTGCGGCAGCGATACGGTGAGCGTAAGGCAGTCCTCGCTTTGCACGCCAGGGACCGGGCCCATGCTGGCATAGACCCTCGATGGGCTCTGCGGCGCGATGGCGGCCGGCCGGGTGGCGTCGAGGACGCCGGACCAGGCGCGGGCGGCCTTGGGCGGCGCGAACCGCCGCTCGGCGATCGGGGGCGCGGCATAGGGGATGCCATGGAAGACGACGACGCCATCCTGCTGGACGCCGCGAACGGTGCCCAGTCCGGTGATAACGCGCTCGACGCTCCTATCCGTCACTTGCTCTTCTAGCATGGGACGATGCTAACAGCGTGCAGGTCAGCCGCTAGCCGCCAGAAACGTAACGCATTTTCTCGTTTTTGTTCATAATTCGCGAGGATTGACACCAATGATGGGACGCGCAATGTTCGTCGCTTGAGCTTTGGTATGCGCGAATGCTGCGACGGGTTGACGACCTCATTCTGCTGACTCAAGTCGTCGAAGCGGGGAGCTTTACGGCCGCAAGCAAGGTGACCGGAATTCCCAAGGCGCGGCTGAGCCGGCGCATCGGCGACCTCGAATGCGAACTCGGGGTCAGGCTTATCGAGCGGACGACCCGCTCCTTTCGCATCACCGACGTCGGCCAGCGGCTCTACCGGCACGGCTGCACCATCCGCAGCGAAGGCGAGGCCGCGCAGGCGCTGGTCAACGACCTCGCGCTGAGCCCCAGCGGCGCGTTGCACGTCGCGTGCCCGGTTGTCCTTGCCGAACAAGTGGTCGGTGCCGCGGCGATCGAATTTGCGGACCGGCATCGCCAGGTCGAGTTGACCTTCGACGTCGTCAATGGCGCGCCCAACATCCTGCCCGAACATTACGACCTGATGTTCCTGCCCAGCAATGGCGCGCTGCGGGATTCCGGCATCATCGCCAAGATGATAATGCGCACCCCGTATGAGGTCGTGGCGACGGCGAATTGGATCCGCAGCGTCGGTACGCCGCGATCCGCCAGCGACCTCGACGGCCTGGCGGGCATCGGTTGGTGGCAGGTGGGAAGCAAACCGAAATGGCATCTGCAGGACGAAACCGGTCACGAGTTCGATGTCGCGATCCGGCCCAGCGTTCGCACCAACAATCTTGGCGTCGCTCGCCAGGCCGCGCTGACCGGCCTCGGCATGGCGCGACTGCCGCAACCGCTGTGTCAGCGCGACATCCAGGCCGGGCGCCTGCAGCGCGTGGTGGCCGACCTCACGTCCGAACCGATGCTGATCTATGTCGCTTACCCCTCGCGCCAGTCGCTGACGTCGGCGGGGCGCGCCTTTCTGGAAATCCTGGACACGCACGTCCAATTGTTTCTCCAGGGGCCGCTCGACTGATTAGGTCGCCAACGGCGCAGCGCGCGTGCGATAGGCGTCGGCGAGCAGCGGAAGCAAGGCGCTCGGCTCCAGCAGCGCATCGCCGTCGAGCAGCAGGAACTCCCCCGTCGCCATCAGCATGTGACGAAGCGCCGCCAGGCGGGTCTCGTTGGCTGCTTCGAGGAAGGCGTAGAAGTCATAGTCATCGAGCGCGAAGAAGAACCGGACCAGGGTCGCGTCAAACACGCTCGCCTGCGCCCGCAGGCCCTCGGGCGCCGCGTCCGGATTCTGCCTGATCGTCGCCCATTGAGCGGCCGTGAAATTGCCGCGGAGCATAAGAAGCGCCACGGCTACGAGCCGCTCCCGGGCTGGTCGCCCGGCGCATGATAATTGCGGAGCGACGGCCATTCACCGGACTGGCGGATCGCTTCCTTCATTTCCTCCACGTCGAGCAGGATACTCTGGTCGAAATCGAGGAACGCCCCGCTTGCGAACAGATGGGCATGGAGCGCCGCGCCCGCGACCATGTCGAGTGCCGACATCAGGCTATAGACGTCGCGCCGGCCGGTCGAATACCAATAACCCACCATCTCGCCGCCGAAATCATCGGCGCCGCCTTTCGCGGCGCTCAACCGGTTCTCCGGGTTGCGCGCCAGTCTGTCCCAGGTCTCCGCCGAATATCGGCAGCGCAGCAAATGGTACGGCATGGCTGGCTCGATCCCTCAATATTTCCAGCGCAGCGTCGCGAACACGGTGCGCGGTTGCGCGAGCGCCTTGTAGGCGAAACCATAGGTCCGCGCATCGTCAAAGCCATTCGAATACCACACCTTGTCGGTGAGGTTCTTGACCCCGGCGACCAATTCCCAGTGCTTGTCGGGAAAGCGGAACGCGATGCTGGCATTGATCAGCGTGACGGGATTCTGCCAGATCGTGTTGGCGAGGTTGAAATAGATCTTGCCGGTATAGCTCAGATCGCCGCGCAGCGCGATCGAGCCGTCGCCAACAGGGACAGTGATCGTGCTCCCGACCGAGGCCTTCCACCGCGGCGAGAACGTGAAGCGCGTGGCCGATGTCAGCGGAAAGCCGCTGTCGTTGGCGGTCGGATTGACCTTGATCAGCTTGGGGTTGAGGTAGGTCACCGAGCCATCGAGCGAGAACCAGCGACTGAAAACGGCTTGCGCTTCGGCCTCCGCACCTTGGATACGCGCGGTCCCGGCGTTGATGATCGTCGGCTGCGGCGGATTGAACGCGTTGGAGGTCCCCGACAGCTGGATGTCGGTATAGCGCGTGTCGAAGAGCGCAAAGTTCGCGCGCAGATGGCTGTCGAACAATTGCGTCTTGAGGCCGAGTTCGATCGTCCGCGCGGCTTCGGGACCATAGCTGGGAATGACTGTCAGCGTCCCGGCGATGCGCGTGGGGAAACCGCCGCTCCTGAAGCCCTCGGCATAGGACAGGTACGTCGTCACATTCTTTGTCAGATCCGCGGCGATCGAGGCTGCGGGGGTGAACTTGCGGACGACCAGCGCGCCCTTGAGCGTCGAATTGACCGCGGGTGTGATGGTCGCGGTTTCGGCCTTGCTTTCATAGGTCCAGCGACCGCCGCCACTGATCCGGAGCCACGGCACGGGGTTGAAGGTCAACTGGCCGAACAGCGACGTGTTGGTGGTCACGCCATCATAGACGGTGAGCGAATAGCGCGGGTAGGAATTGAACGGCAGCGACGCTGCCAGGGGCGTGAGGAAATCGTTGGCGGCTAGGATGTGCTCGCGGAAGTAATAACCGCCGATCACCCAGGACAGGCGATCGTCAAGCGCCTTGCCACTCAGGCGCAATTCTTGGCTGAAGACCTTGGAGCGGTTAGGATCCTGGACGCCGCTTCCGAAGAGCGCGGCAAAATAACCGAGGTTCTCGGTCGAGGCGGCGTCGATGTCGCGGTAGCTGGTGATCGAGTTCACGGTACCGAACGGCAGGCGCCACTCCGCCCAGAGATTCGCGCTAAACTGGTGGTTGAAGCTCAACGGTCCGCGTCGACCATTGATGTCGTAGAACACTTCGTTCGACCGGTAGATGTTCGTCGGGATCTGGACCGGCCCGAAGCATACGGGATTGGTCGCCTGCCCCGCCGTGGTGGTACAGGTCGGATCGCCGCTGAACCGCGCGTTGTACAGCGTGCCGATCGCGCCATTGGGATAGGTCTTCACCAGGACGTTCGGCGTGCCGGTATTGTCGGTGTGGGTGAAATCGGCGCCAAGATCGATCGTGAGATTGGCGGTGGGCAGCCAGCGCAGCTTTGCCTGGGCGCCGAACGTGCGATCGTCACCGAGCTCGCGTCCCGGATAATTGTTGAGCTTGATGTAGCCGTCCTGGAGATTGAAGAAGCCCGAGGTCCGCAGGAACAGGTTCGACGTGATGGGAATGTTGATCATCCCCTTTGCGGCGCGTCGCGCATAGTCGCCGATCGTCACCTCGGCACTGGCGTCGAACCTGTCCGTCGGCGGGTTCGACGTGATGTTGATCGCGCCGCCGATCGTGTTCTTGCCGAACAATGTTCCTTGCGGCCCGCGCAGGATTTCGACGCGCTGGATGTCGCCGAGGTAGAGGATGTTGCCGATATTGCGGGCGAGATAGACGCCGTCGACATACATGCCGACCGCCGGGTCCGCGGTCAGGACGTTGTCGGCGAGCCCGATACCGCGCAGGAAAATCGCCGGCTGCGCGGCGGCGCCCGACCGACCGACCGTCTGGAGCGTCAGGCCGGGGGTTGCGGCCGCGATGTCGCGGATATCGGTGAGATTCTTCGCCTTGATCGCGGCGGACGTGACAGCGGTGACCGCGACCGGGACCTTTTGCAGATTTTCCTCGGTCTTTCGCGCGGTGACCACGATGTCCTCGACGCGCGTATCGGCGTTGCCGGCTGCCGGCGCAGTGCTCTGCGGCGATGGCACATCGGCTGTCTGCGCTACGGCAACGCCGGGAAGCAGGCAGGAAGCGAGCACGGCAGATGCCAGCAACATGGACCGGCAGCGGAGAGTAGAACGATGTCCAGCGTTGGTCGGCCATTCAAACATGATATTCTCCCCTTCACGGTCGATAATCTTCCCGCAAAAACCGCACGCTGGGCTCGTATCGTTCAGGAGGAACCGTCGGGGTCTCGCCTGCCGTCTCGCCCTTGGTGCGGCTGGGTCGAAGTGTTACCGCGCTCGGCACAACGCGGTAGAGGCGCGTGTGACAAATCAGCGTCACGATAATGAGACAATCACCGTGCGGCCGGCGTCGGTGTGACGCGTGCGATCTTCCCACATTAGACTTGATTTACAATGACCTAACCCAGACCAACGCTGGCAGAAGACGGCATCAGCCTGCGTATTCGGGCGCGGACTCTGCGGCTAATGACGACAATGCGCCGCGCGCGCCGCCCCGGCGCGGACAAGATCGCGCCTTTTTGTAACTCCGGTCGACCGATCCGCTACAGCTGGGCCGCCAGACCTGCCCGAAGGTCGTCGGGCCAGGGAAGCGACCGGCCGCTCGCGAGATCCATACAGACCAGAATGGCGTACGTGCGGAAGCGCACCTCGGCGCCGCAGGTAATCTCCATCGCAAGCTCGAGCGACGACCGTCCCACCTTGAGCACTGACACGGTGAAGGTGAGCAAATCCCACAGGCGACTGGGCGCCACGAACTCTGCGTCGAGCTTTACCGTCGGAATGCCCAGCTTGCGGTCGATGTGCAGGACATTCATGTTAACGCCGACCGCGCTGGCAAACAGGTCTTCGACCGCGGCATTCACCATTTCAAAGTAACGCGGGTAGAAGACGATCCCCGCGGCATCGACGTGGGCAAATCGCACCAGATGCTCGGTCACGAACGTCATGCTACTTCGTCCTCGTCTGCCGCGATCGACGATTTGAGCCCGGCGAGCAGGCCATAGAGCGCCGTCTTGTCCTCCCGCGGCATCCCGGCGAGCATGCGGCTGATCCAGCCGTGATGCGCTTCGGCCAAGCGGGCAAAATGCTCGCGGCCAGCCTTGGTGAGAACGACGATCGAGGATCGCCGATCTTCCGGCACCGGTCGGCTGACGGCAAAGCCGTCGCCTTCGAGTTGGCGCACCAGCGCCGTCACATTGCCGTTGGAGACGAGAATGGCGCGCGACAATTCACCCATTGTCACCCCGTCCGGGTGACGGTCGAGCGTCGCCATCACGTCAAACCGCGGCAGGGTGGTGTCAAATTGCGCAACGAAGCGGCGGCGCAAGCGCTTTTCGATGACGGTCGAGCAGCTAAGCAAACGCAGCCATAGCCGGACATCGGTTCGCGCCGTCAACGCACCGTCATGTTTTTCCCGAAGCGCCACCCCATGTCCCTCTTCACTGCCGCCTGCCCGTCATAACACGGCGATTAATTTCATGTGTAAAGCAATTACCATCCGGACACTGTCAGATTTCGTCCAGATTCTTGCCGAGCCTGGCGAGCAGGTCGAGCAGTCGGTCAAAGTCGCGCGCGGAAAAATCAGTAATAACGGCCTTGTAGATGGTGGACGTCGCGGCGCGTGCCTCGACCAGCTTTTCCTGTCCCAGCACCGACAATGACACCACGGTGACCCGGGCATCCTCCGCGCTCGGCTCGCACATCACGAAGCCCGCCGCGGCCATGCGTTGGATGATCCGGGTCATCGTCGATAGCGGGATGACAGCCGCATCGGCGATGTCCCGCACGCCGCGCGGATAATGCTCGCCCAGGATCAGCAGGACGCGCCAATAGGGTATGTCGAGACCGATCGTTCGCAGCCTCGCCTCGATGATGCCGTTGTACCGGCTCATCAGCTTGTTCAGCAAAAAAAACGGGTATTTCCCAACCTGGAACGCGGCAGTCCCGGGATCGGCAAAGATGCGATTGTCCACGGCTGCCCTTCCCACTTCCTTGCCTTACCGGCGCGACCGACCGCCGACAATCCAATTAAATTCACTTGCATATGCACGTTTTTAGGGTCAACCTCCGTCCAGACTGAATTCCACAATGGGAGAGGATCATGTCACTCGCCGAATTCGCGCAGGACATCGCAAAAGGTGCGATCCGCGTCGTCGATCTCACGCAGACATTGTCGGAGGACACGCCGGTGCTTGCCCTGCCCGAGCAATACAATCAGGCAGCTGGGTTCAGCCGGGAAGTCCTGTCTCGCTACGACGACAATGGCGGTCCGTGGTACTGGAGCAATTTCACCGTTTGCGAGCATACCGGCACTCATTTCGATGCCCCCGTGCACTGGGCGACGGGCAAGGACCTGCCCGACAATACGCTCGATACGATTGCGCCGGAGAATTTCATCGCCCCCGCGGTCGTGATCGATTGCTCGGCACAATGCGCGGAGGATCCCGATTTTCTCCTCACCCCGGAGGTCATCAAGGCCTGGGAAGCGCAGCATGGCCTCATTCCGCCGCGCACCTGGGTGTTCTTTCGCACCGATTGGTCGAAGCGCCAGGGAGACGATTACACCAACCGCCGCGCCGACGGCGCGCATACCCCGGGGCCGGACGTCGCCGCGTGCCGCTTCCTAGTCGACGAGCGCGATGTTCTGGGCTTCGGGGTCGAGACGATCGGGACCGATGCCGGCCAGGCGTTTCTGATGGACCCGCCCTTCCCCGCCCATTCGTTTTTCCACGGGGCCGGTCGCTTTGGCCTGCAGTGCATGCAGAACCTGGATCAGTTGCCGCCGACCGGTGCCGTCATTATTTCGCCGCCCCTCAAGATCCGTGACGGCTCGGGGAGCCCGTTGCGCGTCCTGGCACTCGTCGGGGAGTAAGGCCTTGGCCGAACGGTCCTTCAAGAAAGAAGTCGAGAAGCTTCGCGTCGGTGACGGCGAGACGTTCGAGGGCGAAGGAATCCTGGCGGTCACGAAGGCGCTGCTCCAGGCGGGGGTCGCCTATGTCGGCGGGTACCAGGGCTCGCCGATCAGCCATCTGATCGACGTGTTCGCCGATGCCGATCCGCTGCTGCGGGAGCTGGGCGTTCACTTCGAATCCAACGCCAGCGAGGCCGCGGCCGGGGCGATGCTGGCGGCATCGGTCAACTACCCCTTGCGCGGCGCAGTCGCGTGGAAATCGGTGGTCGGCACCAACGTCGCCTCCGACGCGCTGGCGAACCTAGCGAGTGGCGGCGTGACCGGCGGCGCGCTGATCATCATCGGCGAAGATTACGGCGAAGGCTCGTCGATCATGCAGGAGCGGACGCACGCCTTTGCGATGAAGAGCCAGATGTGGCTGCTCGATCCGCGGCCCAACCTGCCGACCATCGTCAACATGGTAGAAAAAGGCTTCGAACTGTCCGAGGCGTCGCATACGCCCGTGATGCTCGAGATGCGCGTCCGGAGCTGCCACATGACCGGCAGCTTTGTCGCCAAGGACAACAAGCGCCCGACGATGACTGTCGGCGAGGCCGCCGCCAACCCCAGGCGCGACCCCGACCGTATCGTGCTTGGTGCCGCGGTCTTCCAGCACGAGGTCGAGAAAATTCGCGACCGCTGGCCCGCCGCCGAGCGGTTCATCATCGAGCATCGGCTCAACGAATGGTTCGGACCCGAACAGGACGATATCGGCATTATCGTCCAGGGCGGCTTGTATAACACGCTCAACCGCGCGCTCGAACTGATCGGACTGTCGGACGTCTATGGCGCCTCGCGCATCCCGATCTACTGCCTCAACGTCGCCTACCCGCTGATCCCGGACGAGGTCACGCGGTTCTGCGCGGGCAAGAAGACGGTTTTGGTCCTCGAGGAAGGTCAGCCCGAGTTCATCGAGCACGAGCTCAACACGCTCATTCGGCGCGCCGACCTCCAGACCCGGATCGTTGGCAAGGACGTCATGCCGCGTGCAGGCGACTATAATGGTCAGGTCATCCGCGATGGTCTGGCCGATTTCCTACGCGCCTATGCCCCCGACCGTGCGCCCGCGACGCTGCCGGCGGTGGCCGTCGAGCCCGAACTGGCAGCGACGGTGCCGGCGCGCCCGGCCGGCTTCTGCACGGGGTGTCCCGAGCGTCCGATCTTCGCGGCAATGAAACTCGTGCAGCGTGAACTGGGGGATCTTCACGTCTCGGGCGATATCGGCTGCCACATCTTCGCCAGCCTGCCGCCGTTCAATATCGGCAACACGACGATGGGCTACGGCCTCGGCACTGCCGCCGCGTCGGCGTTCAAACCGGAAGGCAAGCGCGCCGTGGCCGTCATGGGCGATGGCGGATTCTGGCACAATGGCTTGACCTCGGGGATCGGCAACGCCGTCTTCAATCAGGATGAGACGCTGACCATCGTGGTCGACAATGGCTATGCCGCGGCAACAGGCGGGCAGGACATCCTGTCATCCAAAGCCAACAACGACATCCGCGCTACCAACCACCCCATCGAACAGGCGGCGCGAGGCATCGGGATGAAGTGGGCGCGGACGCTGACCCGCACCTATGACGTGGCCAAGATGCGCGACACGATCATGGAAGCGCTCACGACCTCCGAGCCGGGGCCCAAGCTGATCGTCGCGCAGTCCGAATGCATGCTCAACAAGCAGCGCCGCGTGAAGCCGCTGCTGGCCAAGGCGGTAAAGGACGGCCAACGCGTGGTGCGGGATCGTTTCGGTGTCGACCCCGACACCTGCACCGGCGACCATGCGTGCATCCGCCTGTCGGGATGTCCGTCGCTCAGCATCCAGCCCAATCCGGACCCGCTGCGCCAGCACCCGGTCACCCATATCGACAATAGCTGCGTCGGTTGCGGCAATTGCGGCGAAGTGGCGCACGCCGCCGTGCTGTGCCCATCCTTCTACAAGGCCAGCATCATCTCCAATCCGTCGCGCTGGGACCGGGCAAAAAGCGCCGTGCGCACGGCAGTGATCGGCTGGGTTCAGCGGAGCGATGCCCGCGCTTTGGCCGCGAGGGCATTCTGATGGATCTGCAGCTGCCCGACCGCGAGCGCATCACGATTGCCATCCTCGCCCTTGGCGGCGAGGGCGGCGGCGTGCTTGCGGACTGGATCCTCGAGGTTGCGCAAGCGAACGGCTATATTGCGCAGGGCACCTCGGTACCCGGTGTCGCGCAGCGGACCGGATCGACCGTATATTACATCGAAATGGTGAAGCGGCGCGGCACGGGCGGCAACAGCCCCGACCCTGTTCTCGCCATGATGCCGGTGCCGGGCGACGTCGATATTGTCATTGCCTCCGAACTGATGGAAGCCGGCCGCGCGATCCTGCGCGGGTTCGTCAGCAAGGATCGCACGACGCTGATCGGATCGACGCACCGCGTGTTCGCGATCTCCGAAAAGGCCGTTCCGGGCGACGGGCGCGGCGCGAGCCAGCGCATCCTTGCCGCCGCTGAACGCGGGGCCGCGCGCTTCATCAGCTTCGACATGGCGGCGGCCGCGAGTACCAGCAGCAGCGTCATCAGTTCAGTGATGTTCGGGGCGCTCGCCGGCAGCGAGACCTTGCCCTTCTCGCGCGAAGCGTTCGAGGCGGCGATCCGTCATGGCGGGAAAGCGGTCGAATCCAACCTCAAGGGGTTTGGCGCAGGATTCGACCGGTCGCAGAACGGCGATCCCGTGTCCATCGACGCCATGGCGCTGGCCGAACCCACCACGGCGGCGGGTCGCGCGCTCAAGGATCGCATCGATCGCGCGTTTCGCGAACCGGTGCGGCCGGTGGCGACCACCGCAGTCGCGCGCCTGATGGACTATCAGGACGCGGCTTACGCCCACCTCTATCTCGAGCGGCTCGAGCCGATCGCCGGGCGCGACGACGGGCGCGACGGCGATCGGCTGACCAAGGAAACCGCTCGCCATCTGGCGTTATGGATGGCGTATGAGGATACGATCCGGGTTGCCGACCTGAAGGTCCGCGCAACGCGCAGCGCACGGGTCGCGACCGAGGTGCGGCTGGCACCCGGGCAGGTGATGACCGTCACCGAATATATGCATCCCCGCCTGCAGGAGGTCTGCGAGACGCTGCCCGCCGGCGTCGGTGGCGCGATCCTGCGGAGCGCGACGCTGCGCCGACTGCTCACGCCCTTGTTCAAGAAGGGCCGCCATGTCCGCACGACGAGCCTTCGCTGGTTCGCGGTGCTGCGGCTGCTGGCCAGTCTGCGGCGGATCCGGCGATCGACGCTGCGCTATCGTGATGAGCAGGCCCGGATCGGATCCTGGCTCGCCGCGATCGACGAGGCGGCGACACGCGATGTGGCGTTCGCGATCGAGATCGTGCTTTGCCAGCAACTCATCAAGGGCTATTCCGATACGTTCGAACGCGGTCTCGAACGCTTCAACGCGCTGATGCTTGCTGGTCGGTCCCTGTCCCCCACCGGTGGCGCGGCGGATGACCTGCGGCGCTTGCGCGAGGCGGCGCTGGCCGACGACAGCGGCAAGGCATTCGACCGGGAGCTGGTCGCGCTGAACCTCGCGGCTGTCGCGTAATCAGGTCGGCGGCAGCTGCCGCAACTTGTAGCGCTCGATCTTGCCCGTGGGCGTTTTCGGCAGCGCGTCGAGGAAATCGAACCAGCGCGGATATTTATAGGGCGCTAGCTGCTCCTTGACGTGCGCCTTTAATGCCGCGCGCATCGCCTCGGCCGGCTCGAAGGCCTCGCGCAACACGATGAACGCCTTTGGCTTGATCAGCCCCTGATCGTCAGCCCAGCCAACGACCGCAACCTCGGCGACGGCTTCGTGCGACCGCAGCGCGTCCTCGACCTCGAAGGGTGACACATAGATGCCGCTCACCTTGAGCATGTCGTCCGACCGCCCACAATAGACGAACCGGCCGCTTTCATCACGCCGGAACCGGTCCCCCATCCGAGTCCATTCGCCCAGGAACGTCGCCTGGGTCTTCTCGCGGTTGCACCAATATCCCAGGGCGCTGGTCGGTCCCTTGACCTGCAGTTCGCCGACCTCGCCGTCCGCGACCTCGACGCCGGTCTCGTCGACAAGCCGCACATTATAGCCGTCGATCGGGCGGCCCGTCGTACCGTAGCGGACATCGCCCGGCCGGTTGGAGAGGAAGATATGAAACATCTCGGTCGAGCCGATGCCGTCAAGAATATGGATGCCATATTGCTCGTGCCAGGCCTCGCCGATCGACCGGGGCAGAGACTCGCCGGCCGAGGTGCACAGGCGCAGGGCGAGATCGGCTGCCGCGGGCTGTGTCGGCGCATTGAGCAGGAGCGCGTAGAGTGTCGGCACCCCGAAGAATATCGTTGGCGCATGGTCGCGCAAGCGACGCCAGACCTCGTCGGCGGTCGGCCGCCCAGCCATCAGGATCGCCGTTGCGCCAACCGAAAAGGGAAAGACCAACCCGTTGCCGAAGCCATAGCCGAAGAACAATTTGGCCGCGGAGAAGGTGATGTCATCTGCCGACAGGTCAAGAACGCTGCGCGGATACGCCGCGGTCAGCGCGCGAACATTGCCGTGTGCGTGGATCGTGCCCTTCGGCCGGCCGGTCGTGCCCGAAGAATATTGCCAGAGACAGGGCTCGTCGGCGCGCGTGGCGGCCGCCGTGCGCAATGGGGTCGCTGCGGCAAGGGCGTTCGCCAGCCCAGTCGCTTCCGCGGGGATGTTGTCGCCCGCGATCACGATGTGCTGGAGCGCGGGCTGATCCGCGATCGCCGACGCCAACGCGGGCCAGGCGCAGGGCGAGGCAACAAGCATCCGCGCACGACTGTCGCGCAGCATATAGTCGAAGTCCGCGCTGGTGAGCAGCGGGTTTACCATCACGGGCACGAGCCCCGCCTTGATCGCACCAAGGCAGACGATGGGAAAGCTCACACTATCTTCGAGGCACAGCAGGACCCGGCTTTCGGCTGGGAGGCCGAGGCTCGTCAGATATCCGGCGAAGCGGTCCACCCCATCGGCGACCTCTTGATAGGTGTAGCTGCCATGGTCATCGATGACCGCGATCTTCGCGGCGCGGCCGGGAAGATTGCGGTCCAGGAGATCGGTTGCAGCGTTATAATAGTCCACTCCGCTTCCTCCGATATCTCAAACGCGTTCGAGGGCGAGCGCGAGCCCCATGCCGACGCCGACGCACAAAGTGGCGAGGCCGCGCTTCCCGCCGCTGCGTTCGAGTTGGTGCACCAATGTCAGCGCAAGCCGGGCGCCCGACATACCGAGCGGATGGCCCAAGGCGATGGCGCCGCCGTTGGCATTTACGTGCGACGCATCATCCGCAATCCCGAGCTCGCGCAGCACCGCCAGTCCCTGCGCCGCAAAGGCCTCGTTCAATTCGATCGCGTCGAAGTCGGTGATCGAGAGACCCAGGCGCGTCATCAGCTTCCGGGTCGCCGGGACGGGACCGATCCCCATCACGCGCGGTTCGACGCCCGCCGATGCCATCCCCAATATGCGGGCGCGGGGCGTCAGCCCGTGGGCCTTGGCTGCCTCCTCGCTGGCCACGATCATTGCCGCGGCCCCGTCATTGATTCCCGAGGAATTGCCCGCGGTGACGGTGCCGTCGGCACCGAACAAGGGTTTCAGCGCACCAAGCGCCTCGATCGTCGTGTCCGCGCGCGGGTGCTCGTCGATGGCCACGTCAATCGTTTCGCCCCGCTTCCTGCCCGGCGTCGCGATCGCCACGATTTCCTCGGCTAAAAAGCCAGCGGCCTCGGCAGCGCCGGCGCGCTGCTGGCTGCGCCAGGCAAAGGCATCCTGGTCGTCGCGGCTGATCCGATAGTCGATTGCGACATTCTCGCCGGTGCGGGGCATCGCATCGACGCCGTACAGTGCCGCAAGCGCCGGGTTGACGAACCGCCAGCCGATCGTGGTGTCGTGAAGTTCCTGTGATCGGCCGAAGGCCGTCTCGGCCTTGTTCATGACCAGAGGAGCCCGCGTCATGCTTTCCACGCCGCCGGCGATCGCCAAGGCGACGCCGTCGGACCGGATCGCCCGCGCCGCCTGTCCGACCGCCTCAAGCCCCGACGCGCACAGCCGGTTGAGCGTCACGCCTGGTACCGTGTCCGGCAGCCCGGCAAGCAACAGGCTCATCCGCGCGACATTGCGATTGTCTTCGCCTGCCTGATTGGCGCAGCCAAAAAAGACTTCCTCGATCGCCGCCGGGTCGAGCCTGGGATTGCGCGCGGCCAGCGCGCGGATCGGTGCGGCGCCCAGATCGTCCGTGCGGACCCGCGCCAGCGCGCCGCCGAAGCGCCCGATCGGCGTGCGCACCGCGTCGCAGATGAAAGCATCGGACATTTCAGTCTCCCCGCGGCCGGATCAGAAGGCCGCGATCCCGGTGATCGCGCGGCCAAGGATTAGGGCATGTACGTCGTGCGCGCCTTCGTAGGTGTTGACGGTCTCCAGGTTCATCGCGTGGCGCATCACTTGATACTCGCCCGAGATTCCGTTGCCACCGTGCATGTCGCGGGCGTCGCGAGCGATGGCGAGCGCTTTCCCGACATTGTTGCGCTTGACGATCGAGATCATCTCGGGCGCGAACTTCCCCTCGTCCATCAGCCGGCCGACGCGGAGTGAGGCCTGCAGCCCGAGCGCGATCTCGGTTTCCATGTCGGCGAGCTTCTTCTGGTAGAGCTGCTTGCTGGCCAGCGGCACGCCGAACTGCTTGCGGTCGAGCCCGTACTGGCGCGCTGCCTGAAAACAGAATTCCGCCGCGCCGAGCGACCCCCACGAAATGCCGTAGCGCGCGCGGTTGAGACAGCCGAAGGGCCCTTTCAACCCCTGTACCTCGGGCAAGAGCGCATCCTCGCCGACCTCGACCTCATTCATCATGATCATGCCGGTGATCGATGCGCGCAAACTCAGCTTGCCCTCGATCTTGGGCGCGGACAGGCCTTTCATGCCTTTTTCCAGCACGAACCCACGAATACCCCCGCCGTGCGCGTCGGATTTTGCCCAGACCACGAATACGTCGGCGATCGGGCTGTTCGAAATCCATGTCTTGGCGCCGGAGATCGAATAGCCGTCGGCGGTCTTGGTCGCCCGGGTCGTCATCCCGCCGGGATCGGATCCGGCATCGGGCTCGGTCAGGCCGAAACAGCCGATCCATTCGCCGCTGGCGAGCTTCGGCAGGTATTTGCGCTTCTGCGCCTCGGACCCATAAGCGTAGATGGGGTACATCACCAGGCTCGACTGCACCGACATCATCGAGCGATAGCCCGAATCGACCCATTCGACCTCGCGCGCGACCAGGCCGTACGCCACATAGGATGCGCCAACCCCGCCATATTCTTCCGGGATGGTCGGACCGAGCAGCCCGAGCTCACCCATTTCGCGGAAAATGCCGGGGTCGGTGTGCTCGTCGGCAAATGCCTCAATGACCCGGGGGGCGAGTTTGTCCCGCGCGAACGCGCGTGCGGTGTCGCGGACCATGCGCTCGTCGTCGGTCAACTGACCGTCGAGGTGGAAGGGATCGTCCCAATCAAAGCGACTCATCTGGCTCATCTCGTACCTCGTCCGGAAAACATGTTGCTGCAGCCTCGGGTCAGTCGGGAACGACCGCCGTGACCTCGATCTCGATTTTTGCCTGGTCTTCCATCAGGGCGACCACCTGGACGACCGCCATCACGGGGAAGACGCGCCCCATCACGCGGCGATAGATTTCGCCGATCTCCTTGATGCTGTTCAGGTAGGCGGCCTTGTCGGTGATGTACCACGTCATCCGGACGACATGCTCGGGTGCGGCATCCGCCTCGGCCAGGATGGCGACGAGGTTTTCCAGCAGCTGGGAAAATTGCCCCGGCAGATCATCGCATTCGAATTTTTCCTCCGCGGTCCAGCCGACCAGTCCGGCGACGTAGATTTGTCGTCCGCGGACCGCGATGCCGTTGGAATAGCCTTTCGGTCGCGGCCAGCCCGCGGGTTGGAGAATGTTCATCGCGTTGCCCCTGATTGGAAATCGGCGATCGCAGCGCGCGCGATCACGACCTTCTGCACTTCGCTGGCGCCCTCGTAGATCCGCAGCGCCCTGACCTCGCGATACAGTCGCTCGACCATGTTCCCGCTGACGACACCCGCGCCACCGAACAGCTGGACCGCGCGATCGATCGTCTCCTGCGCGGTATCGGTCGCGTACAGCTTGGCCATTGCGGCCTCGCGCGTAATGCGCGGCTGGCCCGAATCCTTTGCCCAGGCAGCGCGATAAATCAGCAATGCGCTGGCATCGTTGCCCAGCGCCATCTCGGCCAGCGCCGCTTGGGCAAGCTGCAGGTCGGACAGGGGCGCGCCAAACAACTGGCGCGTGCTGGCCCGGCCCAGCGCCTCGTCCGTCGCGCGCCGCGCGAACCCGAGGGCGGCGGCGCCGACCGTGGACCGCAGCATGTCGAGCGTCGCCATCGCGACCTTGAAGCCCTGCCCCGCCTCGCCGAGCAGATGGTCGTCGGGCACGAAGCAATTCTCGAACCGGATCGTCGCCAGCGGATGGGGGGCGATCACGTGAATCTCCTCGACCACCGAGAACCCCGGTGTGTCGGTCGGAAACGCGAATGCCGAAATACCGCGGGCGCCGGGCGCTTCACCGCTACGCGCGAACACGGTCAGCAGGTCGGCGATCGTCCCGTTCGAGATCCAGGTCTTCTCACCGTTGAGCCGCCAGCCCCCCTCGACCCTCTCGGCCGACATCGCCATCGCGGCGACGTCCGACCCTGCTTCCTTTTCCGACAGCGCGAACCCGGCGATCATGTCGCCCGCGGCCACGCGGGGCAGATATCGGTCCCTGACCTTGTCCGATCCGAATAGCCCGATCGCCCCCGACCCCAGCCCCTGCATGGCAAAGGCGAAATCGGCGAGGCCGGCGTGGTACCCGAGCACCTGGCGAGTCAGGCACAATGTCCGCACATCGACGCGCCCACTGTGCTCACCCGCGTCGGGCGACGGCGCCGCGTAGGCGGGGGGAACGGCATAATTGAGCCAGCCAGCAGCCCCGAGCATCTTCACCAGCCGGCGACAATCGTCATGGACGTTCCCGCTTTCGGCATGGAGGTCGGCATCATGATCGGCGCACCAGTCGGACAGCCGGCGGAAATAGCCGCGATGACGGTCGTCAAAGAACGGCCATTGAATGAAGCTGGTGTCAGCCATGTCAGTTCCCCTCGAAGATCGGCTTCTGCTTGGCCACGAACGCGTGATAGGCGCGCTCGAAGTCACGGGTTTGCATGCAGATTGCCTGGGCCTGGGCCTCGGCCTCGATCGCTGTATCAATCGGCATCGCCCATTCCATGTTAAGCTGGTTCTTGGTCATGGCGTGCGCAAACGTCGGGCCATCGGCGAGCTGTGCGGCAAAGGCATGCGCCTCGTCCTGGAGCGCGTCGGGTGCGCAAAGGCGGTTGTGGAACCCCCAGCGCTCGCCCTCCTCGCCTGACAGCGACCGCCCCGTGTAGAGCAGATCGGCGGCGCGACCCTGGCCGATGATCCGCGGCAGGATCGCACAGGCCCCCATGTCCGCGCCGGCCAGGCCGACTCTGGTGAACAGGAACGCCGTCTTGCTGCTGGCGGTCGCGAAGCGGAGGTCGGACGCCATGGCGACGATCGCCCCCGCCCCGGCACAGACGCCGTCGATCGCCGCGACGATCGGTTGCGGGCACGCGCGCATGGCTTTGACGAGATCGCCCGTCATGCGCGTGAACGCGAGCAGTTCAGGCATCGCCATCTTGGTCAGGGGGCCGATGATTTCGTGAACGTCACCGCCCGAGCAGAAGTTTCCGCCGGCTCCGGTCACGACCACCGCCTTGACCGCTGGCGCATAGACCAGCGCGCGGAACAGGTCGCGCAGCTCGGCATAGGATTCAAACGTCAGCGGATTTTTCCGCTCGGGTCGGTCGAGCGTGACCGTCGCGACCTTGCCGTTGACGGCGAAGCTGAAATGCTCCGGACGATAGGTGGTAGGATCGAAGCTGGTCATTTGCATCCTCACATGATCTCGCCGCCGGCGATGGTGATTGCCTGGCCGGTCACCGACCGCGCCGCATCCAGGGTCAGCCACAGCACGCTTGCCGCTACCTCGTCGGGCGCGATCAGGCGACCCTGGGGGTTGGTGCCGGTGAAAGTCTTGAGCGCCTCGGCCTCGGACCGTCCGGTCTTGGCAACGATCGTGGCAACCGAGGTGCGAATGATGTCCGTGTCGGCATAGCCGGGACACACGGCATTGACGGTGATCGGCGTCTGCGCAAGTTCGAGCGCCAGTGATCGGGTCACGCCGAGCAAAGCGTGTTTCGTCGCGACATAGGCGCTGACATAGGCATAGCCCTTGAGCGATGCCGTGCTAGCAACATTGATGATCCGCCCGAAGCCGAGAGCGCGCATGCCGGGCAGGACCGCCCGGCTGGCATGGACGGCACCCATCACGTTGATGCGCCACAATTCGTCCCACACCGGATCCGCCGTCTTTTCGAACGGTGCGGTGCGCGCGACGCCCGCGCAATTGACGAGCACGCCGATTGGTGCCGCCTCTTGAGCGGCCGCGAAGGCGGCAATCACGCTGTCTTCATCGGCAACATCGCATCTTTGCGTCCGCCCGTTCGGCAGCGAGGCCACGGCGGCGGCAAGGCGCGCGGAATCGCGGCCCATGATCGTCACGACATGCCCGGCATCGGACAGCGCGCGCGCGATCGCCAGGCCGATCCCGCTGCCACCGCCGGTCACGACGGCATGAACGGGCTGGGTCACTTGACGACCGCCAACTGACCGGCCCGCGCGGCATTGAGCTTCAGCTGGAAATAGCCGCTCTTATACTGTTCGGGCACCGGCGCGTCGTTGATCTGTTGCTGGGCGGCGGCACGAATCGTCCAATTGGGGTCCATCTGGTGCGGCCGCCCCATCGCGCACAGGTCGGCGCGCCCTGCGGCGATGATCGAATTGACGTGATCGATCTCCCAGATGTTGCCCACCGCCATCGTCGCGACCCCCAGTTCGTTACGGATCTGGTCCGAGAATGGTGTTTGGAACATGCGACCGTAAACGGGCTTTTCCGCCTTGGTGACTTGTCCCGACGACACGTCGATCAGATCAACCCCGGCTTCGTTGAAGGCTTGCGCGATCTTCACCGATTCGTCCGGCGTCACGCCGTCATCACCGACCCAATCATGGGCCGAAATGCGGATCGACATGGGCTTGTCGGCCGGCCAGGCGGCGCGCATCGCGCGAAACACTTCGAGCGGATAGCGCAGCCGGTTGTCGAGGCTGCCGCCATAATCGTCGATCCGCTTGTTCTGCGTCGGGCTGATGAACGCGGACATCAAATAGCCGTGACCGCAATGCAATTCGATCATGTCGAAGCCTGCGGCGTCGGCGCGCTTGGTTGACTCGACGAATTCATCGCGGATCGCGTCCATGCGCGCACGGGTCAGCGGCGTCGGGACTTGGTTGTCCGGCGACCAGGCAACGTCGGACGGCGCTTCGACCGGCCAGTTGCCGATCGCGAGCGGCTTGTCGATGCCTTCCCATGCCACGCGCGTCGAGCCCTTGGCGCCCGAATGACCGAGCTGCAGGCAAATCCGCGCGCCCGGGGTGCGATGGACAAAGTCGGTGATCCGCCGCCAGCCGTTGATCTGCGCGTCGTTCCACAGGCCAGTACACCCCGGGGTAATCCGGCCCTCGGGGGATACGCAGGTCATCTCGGTCACGATCAGCCCCGCGCCACCCAGCGCGCGAGCGCCATAATGGACGAGGTGGAAATCGTCCGGCACGCCATCCTGGGCCGAATACATCGCCATCGGCGACATCACGATGCGGTTGCGCAGCGTCATGTCCCGCAGCTTGAATGGCAGGAACATCGGCGGAACCGGTTCGTCGATCGGCCGTCCGAGCGCGGATTCGGCCAATTGCTTCTCCAGCGCGGCGAGCCATGCCGGGTCACGCAAACGGAGGTTTTCGTGGCTCACCCGTTGGCTGCGCGTCAGCAGCGTATAGGCGAATTGCATCGGATCCATCGTGAGATAGCGGTCGAGATGCTCGAACCATTCGGTCGAATTGCGTGCCGCATTCTGCAGCTTGACGACCTCAAGCTGCCGCTCCTCCTGATATTCGGCCAACGCCTTGACGTGCGCCTCGCCGCCCCCTGTTCCCGGGCGGTTCATCACTTCGGCCAGCTTGATCGCATCTTCGAGCGCCAGCTTCGTGCCAGAGCCGATCGAAAAATGCGCGGTATGGGCGGCGTCGCCCAGCAGGATGATGTTGTTATAGCTCCAGCTGTTGCAGATGATCCGCGGAAAATTGATCCACGCCGAGCCGCGAACGTGCTTGGCGTTCGTCATCAGCTCGTTGCCGTCGAGATGATCGGCGAAGATTTCTTCACAGAGCCGGCAGGATTCCTCCTGGCTCATCGCGTCAAATCCCGCGCGCTCATATGTCTCGGGGTCGCACTCGACGATGAACGTCGCCGTATCCTTGTCGAACTGATAGGCGTGCGCCCAGATCCAGCCGAAGCGCGTGTTCTTGAAGATGAAAGTGAACGCATCGAACCGCTGATGCGTCCCGAGCCAGACGAACTTGTTGCGTTTCATGTCGATGTCGACCGCGAAATGCTCTTCGTAGCGGCGTCGCAGCTTGCTGTTCGCGCCATCGGCCGCGATCACGAGATCATGGTCCGACAGGAAGTCGCTGTCCGGCTCGACTTCCACCTCGAATTCCAGCTTCACCCCGAGCTCGCGCGCGCGATCCTGCAGAATGTTGAGCAGCCGCTTGCGCCCGATGCCGATGAAGCCGTGGCCGCCGGACCGCGTGCTGACCTTGCGGCCCCCATCCTCGACATGGACCGCGATATCGTCCCAGTGCGCGAGCTCGTCGATCATCGACCGCGCGCTCACCGGGTCATTCTCCTGCAAGTGCTCCATCGTCTGGTCGGAAAAGACGACCCCCCAGCCGAAGGTGTCGCCGGGACGATTGCGCTCATAGATCGTGACGTCGTGCGACGGATCCCTGAGTTTCATCGAAATCGCGAAATACAGCCCCGCGGGCCCGCCGCCAACGCACGCCACTTTCATCGCGAAAAACTCCCTCACCGTGGTCCGATACCACCATAGCCTGGGCCCAATTTACTTCAAGCATAAAATATCATCGCCTCGCTCATGAGGTCGATGTGCGGGCTGGATCAGTCGTCGTGTTGCGGTCCGCGATCATCCTGACGGGCGATCCCCACCCAAGGCAAGCCGCACGATCGCAAAAATATGAAAGCCCTCGCGCGAGCGCACGCGCATGATGACCGAAAGCCGATGGCAGCAGCGCCACGGATCGCGTCTCATGGGCGCGCTAGCGTTGGGACTGAGGATGGAAAAGGAGGCATCGACAGCCGGGCGCAGGGTCAGCGAGGCTTGCCTCGACAGGCTGTTCCGGTCGGCGCGCAGCTTTAACGGTTATCTCGATAGACCGATCGACGGCGGCGTGCTGGAAGAAATCTGGCAACTCGCCAGCCTCGGGCCGACATCGGCCAACATGTCGCCGGCGCGCATCGTCTGGTGCCGTAGCGCCGAATCGCGCGAACGACTGGCGGGAATGGCGTCGAGCGCCAATGCCAGGAAGATCCTTCAGGCGCCGGTGACCGCGATCATCGGCATGGACTATGCCTTCGCCGACAAGCTTCCGTATCTTTTCCCGCATGTCGATGCGCGCCCCTGGTTTACCGGCACGCCGGAAATCATCGCGACCAACGCGATGCGCAATTCGACCTTGCAGGGCGGATACCTGCTCCTGGCAGCGCGCGCCCTGGGGATCGACACCGGCCCCATGTCGGGGTTCGACAACGCTGCGGTCGACGCGCATTTCTTCGCCGACACCGCGATTCGATCGAACTTCATCACCACCTTGGGCTATGGCGATCCGGCCAGCATCTTCCCGCGCCTGCCACGCTTGCCGTTCGACGAAGCGACATGGTCGGTGTGATGGCCGATCCTCGGCAGCGCTCCCCTGCCCGCACTGTGACGGGCGGTGGGCACGTATGGCACGATCGGGCCGGGGGTTCGGCCTGATATGTCGCTTGACCAGGAATTTCGCGCCGCGATGCGGCGCCTCGCGGCAACGGTGAACATCATTACGATTCAGGACAGCGACCGTCCGATGGGCATGACGGCGACCGCCGTCTCGTCGCTCGCCGCCGACCCGCCCAGTGTACTGGTCTGCATCAACCAGTCGGCTTCTATGCATAATCCGCTCGTCGAGGCGGCAACATTCTGCATCAACATCCTGCACCACGACCAGCACGATATCGCGACGGTGTTTTCGGACAGCACGCTGCGTGACGCGCGCTTCGCGACCGGCCGATGGGAACATCGGGCCGATGCCCCGCCCTATCTGGTCGATGCGCAAGCGGTATTGCTGTGCGAGCGGCGCCAACTGGCGTCGTTCGCGACCCACACGATCTGCATCGGCGCGGTGCGCGAGATACGCTTGCGCGAAGTCGTTGACCCCCTGCTTTACGTCGATGGCCGCTTTGCGCGCGCCGGCTGACGATCCGCCCTTCTGACCAGCGAGGCCCCGGCATGACGAACGACAGCGCGACGCGACACATCGACATCCTGATCACGGCGGGCTGCATCGTCACCGTCGACGGGGATCGGCGGATCATCCACGATGGCGCGATCGCGATCGAGGGCAAGGATATTGTCGCCGTGGGGTCGCGCGACGACGTCACTCGCACGCACGTCGGCCGCAAGCATATCGACATGCCCCAGGGGCTGGTGACGCCAGGCCTGATCGACAGCCACAACCATCCCGTCGATTATCTCATCAAGGGTCTGGTCGACGACACGCCGCAACTCATCCGGCTGCGCGACCGGGTCGTTCCCTATGAGGATGGGCTGACGGAGGACGAGGCCTATGCTTCGTCGTGCGCGACCTTCGTCGAGATGATCCGCCTCGGCACGACCTGTTTCGTCGATGCCGCCAGTCCCCAGCCCGAAGGCGTCGGGCGCGCTGCGGAAGAGCTCGGCATCCGCGGCGTGGTCAACTATCGGGTGATGGACGTGGTCGGACCGTTCGGCGGCAAGGCCGATGATGCGACGACCGCGATTGCGCGCGCGGACCAGACGTTTGATCGCTGGCATGGCGCCGCCGACGGGCGACTGCGGGCCTGCTACGACATCGACATTGCGCCGGCGGTCAGCGACGAACTGGCGGTGATGATCCGCGACCATGCGATGGCGCGCGGTGTCGGCATCGTCTCCCATTTCATCGGCCGCCAGCCGATGCCGGGCCAGCCCGACGTCGCGCGCAACGCCGATCTCGAGCGCCTCGAGCGGCTCGGGTTGCTGGGTCCGCACATGATCCTCGCCCATATCGGCTGGCTGCCGCAGGGCGACGTCGATCTGCTCGCCAGGACCGGCACCAATATCGCCCATTGCCCCGCCGCCAGCCTGGTCGGTGGCAATGGATGGATCGCGCATGGTGTCATCCCGGATCTCGTCGCGGCGGGCGCGCGCGTCGTGCTCGGCACCGATGCGGTGGCGATTGCCCGAACGCAGGATATGGCGCGGATGATGCTGCTGGCGGCAACCACCCACAAGGATGTCCGTCGTGATCCGACGATCATGAACCCGTACCAAGTCTTCGAGATGGCGACGATCGAGGGAGCAAAGGCGATCGGCTGGGACGATCGCATCGGATCGATCGAAGTCGGCAAGGCCGCCGATATCGTGATCTTCGACACCAGTGGTCCCAACTGGTGGCCTGAACCGTTCGCCAACCCCGTCCCCGACTTCGTCTATGGCGGGACCGCGCAAGACGCGCGCACAGTCCTTGTCGACGGCAAGATACTGATGGAAGACGGTGCCTTCGTGGAGACCGACCTGGACGCCATTGCCGATCTCGCCCGCCGCGCGAAGCACAGCGTGTTCGCGCGCCACGGCTTCGCACTGAACGGAGAATGGCCGCGCTGACGCATCGTCAGCGCGACCCTACCGCCCTAGGTTGCTTGCTCCCGCCGCGCGCGTTCGCGCGGCGGGATAACGGTCAAAATTTCATGCCGAGGCGTACGCCGTAGGTCCGGGGCGGCCGCAATATGGCCCAGGCGGTGGGGATCGCCGCGTAGGTGACGAGGTAGGTCTGCCCCTTGACCGTCGCGTCGGTGAGATTGTTGACGAACGCGGCAACGCTGAAACGGTCCGAAGGGTCATAGTAGGTCAGCTGCGCGTCGGCCTGCCAATAGCCCTTTTGAAATTCTTCGGGCAGGTATTCGATCGAGGTCAGCGTCTCGCTTTGATAATGCGCGCGTGCGTCGAGCACGAACCTGCCGCTGCCCGCCAGTCGCACGGTCTGGCTGAGGCCGAGATTGATCGACCATTCCGGCGATTGGGGCGGGCGCCGGCCCGAACAGTCGATCACGAAGCTCGTCGCATTGGCGGTAACACCGCATGCGGTCTGCGGCGGCCCCGCCGAGACCGGATTGGCGTAAATGAAATGATCATAGCGTGCCGCGAGATACTGGATGTCGCCGCTCAACCTGGTGGTCGGCGTCAACAGATATTGGATATCCGCCTCGGCACCCTTGACCGTCGAGCTGCCGGCATTGTCGGTCGGGTAGATAAAGGCGCCGAACGAATCGAGGCCGACGTGACTGATCTGCTGGTTGCGATACTTCCAGTAGAAGGCTTCCAGGTTGATCTGCAGCTTGTCGCCGAAGAACCGGTTCTTCGAGCCGATCGTGACCGCCTTGATGGTCTCGGGCTGATAGGCGCCGGCATCGCGGGTCACGTAGAACCCGCCAGACTTGAATCCGGTTTCGTAGCTCGCGTAGATCAGGTTCTGCGGTGTCACGTTCCAGTCGAACCCCGCACGCCACGTAACTTTGGTCCAGCTGCGTTTCTTCGACAGCGCCGCCCAATTACCGAACTGGCCGACCTGGAACGGAAACGCGCCGAACGAGGTGAAGTCGGGGACGAGCGTATTGTCCGGGAGGGGAATATAGGCCGGTGTCGCGGTCGTGAAGGGGAAGGGGATTGCCTGCCCTGGGCACTGGCCAAATCCTGCCAGGCAGATGCGATTGAGACTCAGTTCGTCGCCTGAATACAGCTTCTGTTCCCAGGTATAGCGCAGGCCGCCGGTGACGCGCAGCGTCGAGGTGATGTCGTAGGTCAATCGACCGAACGCCGCCGCACTGTTCGTGCCGTAGCGCTGGTTCGGCTGGACGACGAGGGCGAACTGGTTGTTGATGATGTTGTAGGGGTCCCGGCCGCGCTCGCGAAAGTAATAGCCCCCGAGCAGCACGTGGATCGGCAGCGTGTCGGGCGACGTGTAGCGAAGCTCGGCGGTCTGCTGCTCGAACTGTTCCTTTTGCAGGATGAAGAAGCCGACATTGGCCGTGATGTAATCGAGCTTGGAGCTGCGATACGCCGGGATGAAGGTGAAGGTCCCGATGTCGGACTTGTAGGTGACGCGCGCATTCACGCCCCAATAGGTGTTATTCTGATATTGAATGTCGGGCTGCGCGACAAAGTTCGTTCCGCCGAGCACGTGCGGGATGCTGGTCAGCAGCGCATTGGCCTGTGGCGAAAAGGTGCCATAGCGGTTGGCGACACCGAGGCGAACCGGCGTACCCCCCCGCCCCTTCCCGCCCTGGTGGAAATAGTCCGCACCGATCAAGATGCTGAGCGACGACGACGGCTCGATGCGAAGCTGGATGCGTCCGCCATAATCCTTCTGGTCGTCGGTGCCGTCCTTCATGTAGCCGTCGCGCGTGTCGTAGATGCCTGACACGCGCAGCGCGACATTCGTCACCAGGGGCAGATTGATCGCGCCTTCAAGGTTGACGTTGTTGTAATTGCCGAAGGTGACATTGCCATAGCCGCCGAGCTCGAACGTTGGCGCCTGCGGCAGGACGTTGATCGCGCCCCCGGTGGCGTTGCGGCCGTATAATGTGCCTTGCGGTCCCTTCAGCACCTCGACTCGCTCGAGATCGTAGAAGAAGCCGGTCGTCGACGAGGGCCGTGCGATATAGACCCCGTCATAGTTGAAGGCGATCGCGGATTCGGTCAGCGCATTGCCTGTCGGGGTCCCGACCCCGCGCACGTAGAAATTGGCGTAAGCGCCATTGCCGTTCGCCACCTGCAGCGCCGGGATCAGCGTGGAAAGCTGGGCGGGGCTGACCACGCCCGCGCTGCGGATCGTGTCGCCGCCCACGACGGCGACGGCGACCGGCGCCTTCTGGAGGCTCTCGCTCTTGCGCTGCGCCGTGATGACGATGTCGCCCAGGCCTTGGCCGTTCGCGTCGGTGGTATCGGCCCCGCCGGTCGTGGGCTCGCCGGCAGGTGACGGTGTTGTCTGGGCTGTCGCTGGATGTAACATGAGGCAGGCAGCAAGGGCCACCATCGATACAGCGCCGAGCGTCTTCATCTTTCTCTCCCCTCCATGCCGCCCCTCGTTGTCGTTCGGGCAGCGCATCCGCTTTTTTTTGCGGTTGCTTCCGTTCGCCAAGGCTAATCTCGATGACCCACAAGGGGCGTCGGCTGCCTAAGTGGAAGCTGCGACGCGCGCCGCGGCCCTGTCTTTCGCATTTCTGCTGTCGGGCCGGCCGAGATCGGCGGCGCAGGGCACCGCGTGATGCGCGTACCGGCAAAATAACCGCAGGAACCTAGAATCCCCGTGCTGCCGCGTACGGCACGAACGGCGGCCACACGCCTTGAGGTGTCAATGAGCGACGCAATTCAACTCTTCATCGAATTGAAGCTGGTGCCAGGCCACGAGGCCGACTTCGCATCCGCCACCGCGGAGGTGCTCGCGATCGCCCACGCCAACGGCGTCGATCTGACATACGACTTCTATCGCGATCCCGCGACACCGGCCATGGTGTACGCCATCGAACGCCATGGCAGTGCGGACTCGCTGAGCCGCCATTTCCAACTGGCCTTCCCCGCGCTGCAACGCGTGTGGCAAGCCGCCGAGCCCGTCCGCACGCTCGTGCTTGGCGATCTGCCGGCGGAGCTGCGCGAGGCGATGGAACGCAACGGCTGTGTCGTCGTGCCGACGTGGCGCTACGACTGACCCCCCTCTCTTTCGTCAACGATACGGCTACGTTGCATGCTTGAATTCTCCCCTGCGGTTGAGGCCGCCGCGCTCTATCTGCTCATCGGCGTGTTCACGATCGGCGCGCTGGTTAATTTGATCGGCCCTCGGCCCATTCGCGCTGAATATGAGCGCTGGGGCTATCCCAAGAATTTTCGCTTCGTGACGGCCGCCCTTGAGGCGATCACCGTGGCGTTGCTGCTCCTGCCATCGACGCGCCTTGCCGGGCTTGCGCTTGGCGCCGCGATCATGGTCGCGGCGATCGCGACCCTCGTTCGCGCGGGTCAGTACCGTCAGACGGCGCCTGCCGGCATCGTCCTGGTGCTGAGCCTTCTTCTCCTCTGATCACTGCGGCGAGGCCGCAGCAACCCGAAAGAAATCCTCTCGGGCGCCGCCTAGTCTGGATCCAGACCTGCGAGAGACACAGCAGGCTGGGGGGACGGCCACGTCCACACGTAAACCAGAGAGGATTTATGAGCGAAGACAAGGCAGGCAAGGCGAACTCGATGCGCGACAGCGCGAATCGCGTGAAGCTGGCGGTATTTGCGGCCAACGGCAAAGGCGGCGCTTTCACCCATCACCCCGATCGCTTCAACGGCGATTGGGACGCTCAGGTCCGCCTGGCCAAATCGGCCGAAGAAATCGGTTTCGAAGGGTTTGTGTCGGCGTCGCGGTGGAAGCCGTTCGGCGGTGACGGGCACTACTCCGGCGACTTGATGGAAACCTTCACCTGGGCCGCGGCGATCGCCGCTTCGACCGACCGCATTTCCGTGATGAGCACCGTGCACATGACGATCATCCATCCGGTCATCGCCGCGAAAATGGCCACCACGGTCGACCTCGTATCGAAAGGCCGGTTCGGCATGAACCTGGTGTGTGGCTGGTATCCCGCCGAAATGGCCATGTTCGACGAGGACGTAAAGCCGCACGAGGACCGCTACGCGCTGGCCGATGAATGGGTCGAGATCTTCGATCGCCTGTTTGCCGGCGAAAGTTTCGACTATAGCGGCGACTATTACAAGCTTCGGGGTGCGCTGAACCAGCCCCGCCCCGTTCAGCACCGGCCGTTTTTCATGAACGCCGGCGGCTCGCCGCGCGGGTCGGAATTTGCGGCGAAGAATGCCGACGTCGCCTTCATCATCGCACAAAGCCCGGATCCGCAGAAAATGAAGGGTCAGGTCGATCAGTATCGGTCGCTCGCACGCGAGCGTTTCGGCAAGGAAATTCAGATCGGACTGTCGACCTATGTCGTCCAGCGCGACACGCGCGAAGAAGCCGAAGCATATGTCCAGAAATATGTCGTCGAACAGGGCGACGACGCTGCTGTCGCCGAATTCATCGAAGCCAATGTCGCGAACTCCAAGACGATGCCCGATGGGGCGATCCGGCAGATGAGCTTCGCGATCAAGGCCGGCTATGGCGGCTTCCCGCTTGTCGGCACCGCCGCGGAAATCGCGGACACGATCGAGCTGCTGTCGCAGGCCGGTGTCGATACGTTGCTGCTGACATGGCTCGACTATGAAGGCGGGTTGCAGGCGTTCGGCCGCGACATTGTCCCGCTGCTGGAGGAGAAGGGCCTGCGGGTGCCGCTCAGCTGATTGCGCGCCTAGGCGCCGTCTTCGCCATCGTTGTGACGGCGAAGACCGGCAGCGCACAGTTGACGCAAAACCGCGCATATTTTAGCAATGAAATATCCTGGCAGACGTTTCAGACAGTAGGAATCGACTGATTGAACGATTTCTTTGACCCGACGGCCTTCGCCGAACTTCCCGTCACGTTCGCGCGGACCAAAATCGACATCGAGCATCGTGCCGTTGTCGATGCGCCGTGGAGCGCGGCGCACGAGCTGGGGCACATCTACTACAACCCCAGCCGCCTGGCCCAGGCTCATCTCAAACTGAACCACCATCTGGTTGGGTTCGAGTTCGAGCCGTGCGTCGTTCGCCTGCAGCTCGACACCGGACCAATGCTCGATCGGATCGTCAAGTCACGCTCCTTCTATTTCGTGCCCGCCGGGTCACAGATCGAAGTCCGCAAGGAGCACATGTGCGAGAATCTGCTGATCACGCTCGATCCGCTGCTGTGCGAGCGCCTGATACCAGCGCTGAACAATTTGCGCATGACCGAGAACATGGAAGACGATGCCGTGTCGCAACACGCCATTGCCTTCCGCCGGGCGCTGCTGTCGGGCGAGCCGGCGGCCGGTGCTGTCCCCGCCGTGATTTCTGCGGTGCTGGCGGCGCTGCGTGCACGCGCTGCCGCGCCGACTATCGCGCAAGCGCCGCTCGTGTTGTCATCGACGCGCGTCAAGCGCGCGCTGGATTACATCGAGGCAAACTTCGCCGCGGCCGTGTCGGTGGAAGATATCGCGGCGGCGGCCGGCGGTATCAGCGCCTTTCATTTCGCCCATGTCTTCCGCTCGACGATGGGACGAGCGCCGTACCAGTGCGTCGTCGAACGAAAGCTGCACCAGGCCCGCAGCTTGTTGACCGAAACCCCTGACGGTCTCGCCAAGATCGCCTACTCGGTAGGGTTCGCAAGCCAAGCGCACATGACCGAAACGTTTTCGCGGCGGATCGGCGTGACGCCGCTGCAATTCCGCCGGATGACGCGCACGCTGATGTCGCAATCCACGGCGGCGCGGGCCATGGATCGTCGCGCACAAATCTAGCGAACAATGCTCGTCCACCGAGACAGGACGAGCTTACCCGAGGTCCGGAAAACGGCGCCGTGCCTCGCCGGTTGGACCGTAAGTCCACCCCGCTAAGAAAATGCCGGTGGACACGCGTGACCGCGGCCTTCATGCTCTTCGTTTGCTGGCGCATGGATTCGGTGATCTGCGCGGTCGCGAGACCGAAGCGTTGCATCAGCCAGAAGGGCGTCGCCGAAACCGCCGGGCCGTGTTCGGTGGAGGACTATTCGGTGGACACGCCGTTCGAGAATTTGCCGATCGGTCCGCAATCCCGTGCGGCGCTCGAGCGTTACGGCGTGCCGCTA